>OCTW011613106.1_pt1 | contig 19564 bp, 16 predicted proteins | sample 1539671 | NCBI WGS metagenome assembly OCTW01 (sample SAMN02144230, study PRJEB22623) | gut metagenome | biome: sheep rumen | host: Ovis aries | place: New Zealand
GCCCATGAAATCCGTTCCGTATACCGGTTCCGCATTCAGATTGATATCCGCCGCGGACGTTTCCGCCTCCGCCGCGTCAGCGATGCACTGCATGATGCAGTCTGCCATCATCCGATGCCCTGCGGACTTCGGGTGATATTCATCAAAGAAGAAATCATCCGCCGGAATCTCCTTCCCGATATGCGGATAGATTCCGTCCCGGATCGAGACCATCATCAGATCATACCGGTCGCCGATTTTCCGCAGCTCCTCCTGCAGATTCCATCCGTTCTTGAACACGGCGAACAGAAGAATCACCGCCGGATGATTCGGCTGCTGCAGGATTTCCTTCACCATGGATTCATAACACCGGTGCCCCGTCGGCTCCTGCCAGTCATTGACAGAGTATTCCACGATCACCAGATCCGGATATCCGTCCGGATCCTCCGGGCTGACCCGACCGACAATCTCCCTGCCATAGCGCATATAGCCGAACGGCGACGCCGTTCCCCCGACGCCGGCGTTGATCAGCTCCACATTGCTGCCGCCGTCCACGCCGTAGGTACTTCCGAAGCGAACCGCCACACGGGACGCCCAGCATTCTCCATAGCTGGCGGCGCCGGCGCCTTCCGTAATCGATCCGCCGATGGTGCCGATGGTGATATGTTCCCCGGAAGCAGCGCGCGCCAACACCTGTTTCAGGCGGAAGTTGTTGCCCAGGGACATTTCCGCTCCCTTCAGCGCCGCCTGATACCATTCCTGCTCTGCAAACTCACCCACGGCACAGCCTCCTCCGAGCAGCGTGATCATCACCATCAGGCAGATGATCCGCCCGATCCAGTGCCGACTGCTCATTTTCCGTTCTCATCCGCAGCCACAGGCGCGTTCGCATCAGGCAGCTGATACGTCATTTCCTTTCCTCCGATGATTCCGGACAGGAAAATGGTAATCACCAGCGCAGCCAGCAGGCTGCAGATAGCCCGGGCCCACTGCTTCTTCTCGAAATAATCCATTGTTCCGTTTCCTCCTTACTGCGCCGGAGTAATCACCTTGACCGGGCATTTCTCCGCGCACTTCCCGCACAGAGTGCACTTATCGGGATTGACCCGCGCCAGCGTACCATCGAACTCAATCGCTTCGGATTCACACTGCTTTGCGCACAGACCGCACCCGATACAGCCCGCGGAACATACCTTCTTGACCGCCGGGCCCTTATCCCGGTTCGAACACTGCACCCGCACGATCCGGCTCTCCGGAATCAGCGAGATCAGCCCTCTGGGGCACGCCTTCGCGCAAAGACCGCAGCTGACGCAGCGGGCGCGGTTCACCACCGCTACCCCGTTTTTCACGGTAATCGCCTGCTGCGGACACACCTCCGCGCAGGAGCCGAAGCCGAGGCAGCCGTAATTGCAGTCCGTCACGTTCAGTCCTGCGAGCACCGCTGCGCGGCAGTCATGGATTCCAATATAGTTTCCCTGGTTTTTCGTCACATCGCAGGTTCCCTTGCATGCGACGAAGGCGACCTTCCGTTCCTCCGCCGCAGCGGTGGTTCCCATGATGTCGCCGATGGCTTCCGCCGCTGCCGCGCCGCCAACGGGGCAGGCATTGACCGGTGCGTTGCCGGAGGCGATAGCCGCCGCCAACGCGTCGCACCCCGCATATCCGCAGGCGCCGCAGTTGTTGCCCGGCAGTTTTTCCCGCACGGCCACTTCCCGTTCATCCACCTCGACCGCAAACTTTCGGCTCATAAAGACAAGGCCCGCTCCGACGATGATGCCGATCGCGGCAATCACCAGCGTCGTTGAAAGAATGATATTCATTCCGCGTTTCCTCCCCTCAAAGCTGCAGGCCGCCGAAGCCCATGAAAGCGATGGACATCAGCGCGGCCGCGATCATCACGATGGGAGCGCCCCGCAGCGGCGCCGGAATATCCTTCTCATTGATCCGGCTGCGGATTCCCGCCAGCAGCACGATGGCGATCGTGTAGCCCACCGCCGTGCCGAAACCGCTGGCTACGCACTCGATGAAATTGTAACCGTCCTGGACGTTGGTCAGTGCGACACCCAACACCGCGCAGTTCGTCGTGATCAGCGGCAGATAGATACCCAGGGCCTGATAGACCGAGGGGGATTTTTTCTTCAGGAACATTTCCACGATCTGCACCAGCGCGGCGATCACCAGAATGAAGATGATCGTCTTCATGAAGTCCATGCCCAATGGTGCCAGCACGTAATCATACAGCAGGCTGGCCACCGCGGAGGCGATGGTAATGACGAAGATGACCGCAGCACCGAGGCTCGCGGAGGCTTTCATCTGGCGTGATACGCCCAGGAAGGAGCAGATGCCCAGGAACTGGTTCAGCACCACGTTGTTGATCAGGGCGCCGGCGACGATAATCATGATCAGGCTTTTATTCATTTCGCGTCGCCTCCCTTCGTTTCACCGGCAGCGGGCGCCGCCGCAGCTTCCTTCTTCTGTTCCCCGTCCAGCCGGATCGTTCCCGGCTTCATCTGATCCTTGCACGCAGCGGCGCACATGGCGCAGTTGCCGTCGCAGTCGCTTTCAACGAGCTCGCGCTGCCGCGTCTTGATGCCGATGGCGTTCATGACCGCGATGATCAGCGCGAAGATCAGGAACGCTCCAGGCGGTTGGATAAAGATCGTCATGCCGAAGCTTTCCGGAAGAATCCGCAGGCCGAACACCGATCCGCTGCCCAGAATCTCGCGCAGCGCGCCGGCGATCGTCAGTGCCACGGTAAAGCCCAGACCCATGCCAATGCCGTCCATCACGGAGAGCATGGGCGTGTGCTTGTTGGCATATGCCTCTGCCCGGCCCAGGATGATGCAGTTGACGACGATCAGGGGAATATAGAGTCCGAGCGCTTCATACAGGCTGGGAATATACGCCTTGATCAGCAGCTCCGTCACCGTCACCAGGCTGGCTACGATCACAATATACGCGGGAAGACGAACCTGATCCGGAATCACTTTTCTCAGTAGGCTGATCACCAGATTGCTCAGCACCAGCACCGCCATCGTGCTCAGGCCCATGCCGATACCGTTGGCTGCCTGGGTGGACACCGCCAGCGCGGGGCACATGCCCAGCATCAGCACCAGCACCGGGTTTTCCTTGACCAGACCGTTCCAGAGGCGTTCGATATATTTCTTCATCGTCAGTTGCCTCCTTCCATCACCGTGCGATAGAAATCAAGGCCGGCATTCACCGCATTGGTAACGGCGGTGGATGTGATGGACGCGCCGGAGATCGCGCTGATCTCGTGCTCGCCGCTTGCCGCGCCCTTGATCATGGTCACATATTCCGCTTTTCCTTCGAACTGATCCCGGAAGGCCGGTTCCTTCGCCTTCATTCCCAGGCCGGCCGTCTCATTCAGCTCGGTAAAGGAAATTCTCCGGACCGCTCCTTCCTTCGTCAGTCCCAGGATCAGGCTCACATCTCCGCCATAGCCTTTGGAGGTAACACTCACCGCGTAGCCGACCGTTTCTCCCTGGGCGTCCAGCGCGGTAAAAAATTCATTGATCCGGGTATTTCCGAATTCGGTTCCCCAGTTATTGCCCTCCCGGGAAGCCAGGATCCGGTCCGCTTCCTCGCTGAATTCAAATGAGTCCGCCTCCGGGCATGCTTCCCGGTAGGAGGCAATCTGAGCTGTCTGCTCCTGTTCATCAATGGAATTCTTTGTCATGGAATACACGCCGCTGAGCGCCACGCCGGCAATCAGCGCGATCACCGCCAGCGCAACGACCGGTTTCGGAATCCGGAAGGGTTCTCCCGTCTTTTGCCGGGTCCGCCCGATCTTCCGATAGGCAAAGGGCTTCTGCACGATATATGTATCGATCAGCGGCGTCATCACATTGCCGATGATGATCGCATAGCTGAAGGAATCCGCCGTATTGCCGAACAGGCGGAACAGCGCACCGAGGCAGCCGATCAGGCATCCGTAGATAAACTGTCCCAGCCGGCTGACCGGGCTGGTCACATAATCTGTCGCCATAAAGAACGCACCCATGACGACACCGCCGCCGCACAGGTGTGCCAGCAGGAATTTCGGGTCAAACCCCTGGCCTCCGAACAGTCCGATAAACAGCGTGAATCCGCCAAGCACGGAGAAGCAGATCTGCCCGTGGATGATATCCATGCTCCACAGGATCAGTCCGCCGATCAGCAGCGCCAGGATGGAGCTGCCGATCACACCATCCGCTGTCCCGAGGAACATCTTCGTGATGCTGACTTCCTCCATGTTCCGCAGCATGCCCATGGGCGTTGCGGATGATGTCGCATCCACCACGGGCTGAATCGCCATGGAGCTGGCAAAAGAGATCAGCAGGAAGCACCGGGCTGCCAGCGCCGGATTGATGAAGTTTTTGCCCAGACCGCCGAAGCAGCCCTTGACGACCACGATCGCAAAAACCGATCCGATCACCGGCAGATACAGCGGCGTTCTCGGTCCCAGGGAAAGCGCCAGCAGCAGGCCTGTGACGGCCGCGCTCCCGTCCCACACAGTAGACGGTTTATGCACAACCTTATTGAACACTGCTTCCGCCAGCATCGCGGATGCCACGGACAGCACCACAATCGCCAGTGCGTGCCAGCCATAGACGATGCAGCCCATGATGGTCGCCGGCATCAGGCTCAGCAGCACCACCCGCATGATATAAGGCGTTGTCCACCGGTCCCTTGCATGGGGCGATGACGAAAGATTCAGCGTCAGATCATTCATTTCTTCGCGCCCCCTTCCTTTCTCTTATTGGCCATGATTTCCGCCTTGGTCTGTTTGAACACCTGCATCAGCGGCCTTTTGGCCGGGCAGGCAAAGGTGCAGCTGCCGCACTGGATACATTCCAGCCCATACAGCTTCTTTTCATATCGGTTCAAATCCCCTGCCGCAGCCGCGTCCGCCATCATCTGGGGCATCAGTCCCACCGGGCAGACCGTCGTGCAGCGGCCGCAATGGAGGCAATTGGTCATCAGCGCTTCTGCCTCCTCCACAGGATCCTTCGCCAGAACGGTCAGCCCGTTGTTCTGCTTCTGAATCGGCACGTTCAGGTCAGCGATCGGGATTCCCATCATCGGGCCGCCGGCCATCGCCTTGACCGCCGGAGTTCCGGGAATCAGGCCGCCGTTTGCTTCCAGCAGCTCCGCAAAGGATGTGCCCACCCGCACAAAGAAGTTGGCAGGCTCACGCACGGCCTCGCCGGAAAGGGTGAAGCACTGGCTGTACAGCGGTTCCTGATACAAAACCGCGCGCTGGATGGCATACAGCGTACCCACATTCTGGACCAGGCAACCCACATCCGCCGGCAGCGCGGTGATGGGAAAATCCACTCCCGCCACCGCCTGAATCAGGCTGCGCTCACCGCCCTGGGGATACTTGGTCACCATGGCCCGAACCTCAATCCTGGGCTTGTCCGAAACGGCAATCTCCATAGCGCTGATCGCTTCCGGCTTGTTGTCCTCAATGCAGATCACGCCCTGCGCGTTCGGAAAAAGCCGAAGCACCAGCTCCATTCCCTCCGCGATGGCCACGGAATGAATCCGCATCAGTTGATCGTTGCAGGTCAGATAGGGTTCGCACTCCGCGCCGTTGGCGATGACATAACGAATATCGTCCGGATTCTTCGGCTTCAGCTTGACCGCCGTGGGGAAGCCTGCACCGCCCAGGCCGACGACGCCTGCGTCCTGCACCCGCTGCAGAATATCATTGTTGGACAGTGCAGAAGCATCCGCCTTCTGCGTATAATCTGCAAACGGCGTGAACTGCCCGTCGTTGTCAATCACGATGCATTCCGCCATTGCCCCCGTCAGCACCCGGCGCTTTTCAATCGTCTTCACCTTGCCGGAACAGCTGGAGTGGATCGGAGCAGAGATAAACCCGTCCGCCTCGGCGATGCACTGGCCGACCCGCACCTCGTCCCCTCTTTTGACCAGCGGCCTGGCCGGTTTCCCGATGTGCTGCGATAGCGGGAAAACCATTTCCCCTTTCGGATCAAACCGACGCAACCGCGCTTCCCGGCTCAGTTCCTTTTTTTCCTCCGGGTGTACACCGCCGCGAAAAGTATTTTTCACTTGTCCGCCGACTCCTTTCCATGGTGACCGCAACCGACGGTTTCCTGTAAGATGTCCTCCGGCTGCGGATCAATGTATTTATGAGAAAGCATAAAAATCCAAAGCTCATTGTACCAGAATTGCCTCTCATTGGCAATCTTTTTGACCGGAATACACAGCGCAAGAACAGTGAAAAAAGCCATCCGCTCACCGGATGACTATTCCTTTCAGAACAGTGCCATGGACAGCGCACCAAAGTACAGAACCAGAATAACCAGCAAAGCGAGCTCCTGTTTCCACCGGGCTTTCATCAGGCCTGCCACTTCCCGCATGAACGCGTTCGGCCAGAACCACCATCGGGTTTTTGCGCCGATCCCCTCCGTTTTCAGGCCGGCCCTTGCCGCCCATACACCACTTCGGAACACGTGATAGCTGGTTGTGGAGAACACGGCGGTTCCCGCAGGATTGATCTCCTCCATCACCTTCCGGGAGAACGCCATATTCTGATACGTATTGACGGATTTCGTCTCCGGATGGATCAGATCATCCGGCACCTCCCGGGAGATCAGATAGCGGCGGATCGCCTCGGCCTCCGGCATGGATTCATCCTTTCCCTGGCCTCCTGACGGAATGAAATGCGCTTCCTTTCCGCCTGTCTCCTTCTGATGCTTCCAGAATTCAATCGCCTTATCCACCCTGCCGCGAAGCAGCGGTGGCAGGCTCCCGTCCCGGCGAAAGCGGCAGCCCAGGATGATGATAAAATCCCGTTCTCCCATCGGCTGCCTTCTGGAAGCTGTGATCCCGCACACCTCCGCGCCGGCCAGCATGCATTCGAAATACACAAACAGGGTGGCATAGGTGTTCTCCACCGTCTGATTCACCCGGTACTCCCATTCCGATCCCATGAAATCGCGGAAAAAAAGATATAGCCCCAGTCCTTCTCCCACCAGCAGCACGAGGCTGACAAACAGCCCCAGCATGTTCTGGAACCGCCTTCCCTCATGCCGGATCAGGGCGATATTGCTGACCCCCATCCCGATCGCAAAAAGGATGACCAACGGCGACGTGTATTCCATGAACACCCTGCTGGCGCCATTGATATACTGATATACCGACATCATGCTGAACTCCACAGGATTCAGAAAATGGCTGATCGTCAACTGAACCATCATCAGACCGGTGAACAGCGAAAAAATGGAAAAACCGGCATAATAAACGGTTGAATATGAGTAATAAGCCGGTCCCCGTGCCTGATAATAATTCCAGATCATGATCGCGCTGATGATCAGCCAGAGCAGCGTCACGGACACGAGAACGATCGCGTCCCCGGTGAATCCGCCCGTCTGCACATCATACACCGTATTGAACGCCCCGACGCGCAGGAAATGAAAGTCCACCACTTCCCCGTTCTGGTCTCTCACCTGCAGGTCGCTCTCGCCCCGTCCCTGTGCGGATACGGAAATCCGGGCCATGCCGTCTCTCCGGACAATCCGGTCCGGACTGAGCACGGAGGGATCCTCCGCAGTAAACCGGAGTTCCTCCTGCCGCAGCTCGTTCGGCGCATAGCGTTCAAGCGGCATATACAGATCGTAGCTTTTGAAAAAAAACAGGCGTCCGAATACGCAGACCAGCAGCAGGATCACTGCGCAGACGGAGATCTGTCTCGCTGCCCGTGTCATGCATCTCCACCGCCTTTCACCATTGACGTGTCAGTATAGCATTTTCCGAATGATATGTCCATTTCTTCCAGTCCCGGCAGGAAACAGTCAGACCGAAAGCGAATTTTAAAAGGAAAGGGTTTTGCAGTCAACTTTACATCGTGCCTGCGCGGGAATGCTGCGGCCTTCGTGCCCCATCCTGCGCACCGGATTCAGGAGGCAGATATGCTGAAGGATTTCGAGAAGAACCAGCCCGAAGACAAGAAAGCTGTCGATCAGGAAATCAAGAAGCTGCGTGCGGAGCTTCTGGCCCGGCAGCAGAAGCTCCGGGAGAAAAAGATCCCCGTTCTGGTGCTGATTGAGGGGTGGGCTGCCGCCGGAAAAGGCAGCCTGATCAAGGAACTGATCAGCGAAATCGATCCCCGGTTCTACAGCGTGGTTTCCCCGGCATACATTCCGGAAAGCGAATCCAGATATCCCTTTCTCTACCCATACGCCACAGCCATTCCGGAAAACGGAAAAATCGTCTTTATGGATTCCGGATGGATGGAAAGCCTCGTTCGCAAGTCTCTGACCCATGAGATCACCGCCAATGAGTACACGCGCCGGGTGCGGGCAGTCAATGAGTTCGAGCGTCAGCTCCGGGATGGGGGATATCTGGTTCTCAAGCTCTTTCTGCATATTGACAGAAAGGAACAGCTGGAGCGTCTGGAGAACCTGTGCAGCAGCGGAGATACGGAATGGCGCGTGACCGAAGCGGATCTCTGGCAGCACCGGGAATACAAGAATCATCTCAAGGCATATGACGCCTTCATGGAAGCGACCTCCGATGCCGTCAAATGGCATATCCTGGACGGCAAACGGAGAAGAACCGCCATCCGGGACGCGCTGAAGCTGCTGGTCGACAGGATCGACAAGGCACTGGAGAAGGATCGCTATTGCGGCGAACCCTTTGAGGAAAAGTTCCCGCTGATCGATATGCCGCTCCTGAAGGATGTGGATCTGAGTCCGACCATTCCGGACGAGGAATACGACAAGGAACTGAAAAAGCTCCAGAAGCATCTGAGCGAGCTGCATAACGTGATCTATCGGAAAAAAATTCCGGTCATCCTCTGCTACGAGGGATGGGATGCAGCAGGCAAGGGTGGGAACATCCGCCGGGTTGCCTATCCGCTGGATCCGAGAGGCTTCGATGTCCGTCCCATCGCCTCCCCCGAACCGCATGAGCTGAACCGGCAGTATCTGTGGCGGTTCTGGACGCGGCTTCCCCGCACCGGGCATATCTGTATCTTTGACCGCACCTGGTACGGACGCGTGATGGTGGAACGCCTGGAAGGCTTCTGCAGCGAGAAGGACTGGAAGCGGGCCTATAACGAAATCAACGAGTTTGAACGGCAGTTGACGGACTGGGGAGCCATCGTGCTCAAATTCTGGATCCATATCGATCAGGACACGCAGCTGGCCCGGTTCACCGACCGGCAGAATACTCCGGAGAAGCAGTGGAAGATCACGGATGAGGACTGGCGCAACCGGGAAAAATGGCCGCAGTACGAGGTCGCGGTGGACGAGATGATCCAGAAGACCAGCACGGAAAATGCCCCCTGGTTCATCATCGAAAGCAATGACAAGAAATACGCCCGAATCCGGACGCTGAAAATCATCATCAAAGCCCTGGAGGAAGCATGCGAGAAAAAGTTCCGCGAAGATGCGGAACCATAAAATATCATCATAGCTAAGGAGATATCATCATGGCAGAGAACAAGAAAACCAGGATTGCCTTCATCGGATCCGAATGCTATCCCTTCATCAAGACCGGCGGCCTGGGTGACGTCATGTACGCCCTGCCCCGGGCGCTGACCCGCGAAGGATGCGAAGTCCGGGTCATTCTTCCCTACTATCGCTGCATTCCGGACAAATTCAAGAATCAGACGCTCTACAGAGGATCCTTCATGATGGATCTCTCGCGGGACGGAAGAACCTTCTACGTCGGCATCATGGAAATGGTCATGGACGGTGTGATTTACGACTTCATTGACAACCGGGAATTCTTCGACTGGGGCAATCCCTACACCGGGCTGTGGGAGGATATTCCGAAATACTGCTTCTTCTCCAAGGCTTCCCTGGCTGTGCTGAACTATCTGGAATGGATTCCGGAGATCGTCCACTGTCACGACTGGCAGGCCGCCCTCGTTCCCGTGTATCTGCGGACGCATTTCGCGGACACGCCGGTCGGCAGAGCCTGCAGCGTGCTGACGATCCATAATCTTCGCTTCCAGGGGATTTGCAGCATCGATCACCTGAAGCACTGGACGGGATTGCCGGACGGGCTGTTCGACTATCCGCTCTTCAAGGTTTCCGAGAGCGACGCAAACATGTTCAAGGCCGGCCTTGCCTTCGCAGACCGGATCACCACCGTCAGTTCCACCTATGCGCAGGAAATCCAGACCCCGGCCTACGGTGAATGGCTGGACGCGCACCTGCGGTATCATTCCTATCGCCTGTCCGGCATTGTCAATGGCATCGACACGGACCTCTGGAATCCGGAGACGGATACGCTTCTGGCCGAGCCCTACAGCGCGGAAACCTTCCTCGAGAAGAAAATTGCCAACAAGCGTGCCCTGCAGCAGAAGCTGAATCTGGAGCCGGACGACCACAAAATGGTGCTGGGTCTGATCTCCCGCCTGACGGATCAGAAGGGGCTGGATCTGGTCAACGCCATCTTCCCGCAGTTGCTGGACGGCAATACCCAGGTGGTCATCCTGGGAACCGGCGATCCGCGGTACGAAGCCTCCTTCCGTCAGTTCGAAGCGGACAACAAGGGCGTCGTCTGTTCCTACATTTCCTATAACGAAACCCTTGCGCATCTGATCTATGCCGGAGCGGACGCACTCCTCGTGCCGAGTCTTTTCGAGCCATGCGGCCTGACACAGCTGATCGCCATGCGCTACGGCACGGTGCCCATCGTCCGCGAAACCGGCGGTCTGAAGGACACGGTGCAGCCTTACCGTGCGGAAGAAAACAGCGGAAACGGATTCACCTTCACCGAGTACCGGGCGGATGGTCTGCTGGACGCCATCAATGATGCCAAAACGCTCTACTTTACGGACCGGTGGCACTGGGACGAGATGGTTCGCCGGAACATGCAGAAGGATGTATCCTGGAGCAAGTCCGCCCTGCAGTATCTGGATCTGTACCGCGGTGCGCTTGCCCAGGCCAGAGCCGAGGCGGAGGAGCGGGCAAAGGAAGCTGCCCGAAAGGCGGCGGAAGCAGCCGAGGCTGCCCGCGAAGCAGCCGAGCGCGCTGCCATGACCGCCGACCATGCAAACCGTTCCGTCTGATCGTCAACCCCAACAGAAAAGGCGGCCTCGCCGGGCCGCCTTTTCCTGTTGGGCTTTTTTTACTCATGCAGCATGACCTTGATCCACAGCTCTGCCAGCTCCGTCATCAGGGTCTGGTTGTCATGGTACACCTCATCTTTCTCATATCCGGTCCGGGGCAGATAGGCGGCGTTGCCTTCATAATCCCCATCCGGGCCGGAAAGCTCCTCCAGCACCTGCGCATTGGGAGATGCGTAACCGACCTCCTCCGAGATTGCCAGTGCATTCTCATAGTCGATCACATAGTTGATGAATACGTTGGCCAGCTTCGGATTGGAAGCATTGGCCGGAATCACCATCGCGTCATAGGCGACGTTGGTGCCCTGCTTCGGAGCGCAGAAGCCCATATCCTCGTTTTCGGAGAGAATGTACGCCGCATCGCCGCTGTATACCACAGCCATCCACTTCTCGCCGTTCGCCATGGCATCAATCACTTCATCCGTCACGTAGGCAGGCTTCACGGCCTTGTCCACTTCCCGCAGCCAGTTGTACGCCGCCTGGATCTCTTCTTCGTTCTCCGTATTGGCGGAATAGCCGAGCGCCTTGAAGCCCATCATAAAGGAGTCCCGCTGGGAGTCATACATGTAGGCATGGCCGGCATACTGCGGATCCAGGAAGATATCCCATCCCTTTTCCTCGACGGTCTCCGGATCAATCTTCGTCGTATCATACACGATGCCGAAATTCTGCCACAGGTATGGCACGGAATAGGTGTTGTCCGGATCATAGGAAAGGCCCATGACCTCCGGCAGCAGCTGATCCAGATTCGTGACCACGGTCTTGTCGATCGCCTGCAGCTTCTCTTCCCGGATCAGCCGCTCGATCATATAGTCGCTGGGCACGATCACATCATAGCTCGCGCCGCTCTGCAGCTTGACGTACATTTCCTCGTTGGAGGAGAACAGGGAGTAATTCACCTTCACCTTATACTCCTTCTCGAAGCGGGAGATCACGTCCTTGTCAATATACTCACCCCAGTTGTAGACGTTCAGCACGTTGCTGCCGAATTCCTTCACGGGGTCATAGTCCTCCGCAACGGCCGCGGAAATCAGGCCGGCTGCCAGGCACAGGGTCAGGATCAGGGAGAGAATCTTCTTCATGCGTTTTTTGCCTCCGTTCTTTTTGTTTTTTTATCCCGGATCGCCGGAATCACGTTCACCGTGATCAGGATCAGGGTCACCACGACAACAATCAGCGTAGACAGCGCATTGATGCCGGGGTTATAGCGTTTCATGGAGTACACGTACATCGAGATGTTGTTGATACCGACGCCGGCGGTGAAAAAGCTGATCACGAAATCATCAAAGCTCATGGAGAAGGCAATCAGCGCACCGGAAAGCACCGCAGGATAGATCTGGGGCAGGATCACCTTTGTCAGGGCCTGCCATGGATTGGCGCCCAGGTCCAGCGCGGCCTCCGCCACATTGTCGTCCAGCTGCCGCAGCTTGGGCATAATCGTCAGGATCACATAGGGAATACAGAACATGATATGGCTGAGGATCAGCGTCGTCAGGCTCAGCTGCACATTGGCGGAGATGAACAGGAGCATCAGTCCGATGGCCGTGACGATATCCGGATTCATTACCGGCAGGTTGTTGATCTCCAGCACCGCCGTACGGATGATTCTCCGGGACTTGGACAGACCGATCGCCGTAATCGTCCCCACCACCGTGGAAACGGCCGTCGCAATCACCGCCACCAGCACCGTATACCAGATGCTCTCCAGCATGGTGGAGTCATTCATCATGCTCTCATACCACCGGAGTGAAAAGCCCGTGAATTTCGTCAGGCTCTTGCTTTCGTTGAAGGAAAACAGAACCACATAGAAGATCGGCAGATAGATGAACAGCAGGATCAGCACCATATATCCGCTGGTCAGGAATGTCGTGGATTTCTTTTTTCTCACTTCCTACGCCTCCTGTCCGTTCCGGTCCATTCTCCGGGTCAGATACATGCTGGCGATGATGATCAGCGCCATGATCAGGGAGATCGCGCTGCCGAAGTTCCAGTCCCCGGCCTGCAGGAAATAGATTTCGATCAGGTTTCCGATCAGTACATAGTCTCCCCCGCCCAGCAGCTTCGGAATCACAAAGGAGGATACCGCCGGCAGGAAGACCAGCGTGATGCCGCTGATGATCCCTGGCACGCTCAGCGGCAGCGTAACCTTCAGGAAAGTCTTCCACTTGTTGGCGCCCAGGTCATAGCTGGCGATCAGCAGGTTCCGATCCATCTTGCTGATGGAGGTGTGAATCTGGATGATCATGTACGGCAGGAAGTCATACACCATGCCGATGAAAACCTTCGTTTCGCTCTCCAGATCAAAATTCAGCAGTATGCCGCGCCAGGCATATGTTTTCAGCAGCATGTTGATCCACATCGGCAGCGTCAGCAGCAGCACCATCATCGTCTGCTTCCGCTCGGACATGTTCGATATGAACAGCGCTGCCGGATACCCGATCAGAATGCAGAACACCGTCGTCAGCAGCGCAATCCGCAGGCTGGTCCACAGAACGCGCATGAAGGTCGGGTCGCTCAGAAACTTGGCAAAGTTCTCCAGCGTGAACTGAAAAGTCAGCATGCTGTTCCCGGATCTCGTCAGCGCATACAGCGCGATCATCACCATCGGCGCCACGATGAATACGGCAATCCACAGGATATAGGGATACGTCATCCGGAAGAAGGATTTCAATCCGCCCCCACCTCCTTGCGCATCACGTGGATGTCATCCGGTCCGAAGCTCAGGCCCACCTTGTCCCCTTCCTCCAGCCGCGCAGTTGTCTCAATCTTGTATTCACGCCCGCGGGTGGCAAAGGTAATGTCATAGGAGCCTTCATGGATGTTTGCCGGATCAAAGTCAAACCGCACGTCCGTGATCTCCACGGGGGAATCATCCTCCAGGTTCCACGCCTCGGCGCTCGCCCAGGTCTTCAGGTCGGTGGAGATCGCCATGGATTCCATGATCTCATCCGGCGTAATGAAAAAGTCCAGCGCACTGATACCGATATTGTGCCGTGCATCCTCCACGTATTCCGGATGGACCACGTGAACATTCACCGTAATTTCCGTTCCCTTCTCCGTGCCGAAGGTAATGCTGTAGATCCCCGGGTGATTTTCAATGTTGTGCGTCACATGCTTCAGGGAGATATCCCGGTCGCTTTCATCCCATGCCTGCGCATTGGCGATGGAGATGAAGTCCTGATCCGTCAGCTCCTTGTTGATCAGGTCATCCGAATCCACATAGAAATCGTTGGCGCTGATCTTCTCCCCGTTCTGCTCGTTCGTCAGGTCATGCTGGGTAATCACGTTCATCTTTACGGTCTTGCTCGTACCGATCCGGGTCTGCACCATCAGCTCGTAGTGCACACCCTTGAACAGAACGCTTTTCACCTCGCCCCGCATCACCCCGTCTTTGGGCTTGACGATGTCGATATCCTCCGGCCGGATCAGCACGTCCACTTCTTCGTTCGGCCTGAAGCCGAAATCGACGCACTCAAAAACCTTGTCATCAAAGCGGACCTTATAATCCTCCGGCATCACGCCGTCCACAATGTTGCTTTCGCCGATGAACCGGGCCACATAGGCATTGACCGGCTCATTGTAAATCTCCAGCGGCGTACCGATCTGTTCAATCTTGCCGGCATTCATGACCACGATCTTGTCGCTCATGGTCAGCGCCTCTTCCTGGTCATGCGTCACGTACATGAACGTGATGCCGACCTCCTGCTGGATCCGTTTCAGCTCACGCTGCATCTCCTTGCGCAGCTTCAGATCCAGCGCACCGAGCGGCTCGTCCAGCAGCAGCACATTGGGCTCATTGACCAGCGCGCGGGCGATCGCCACCCGCTGCTGCTGTCCGCCGGACAGCAGCGTCACATTCCGCTTCTCATATCCTTCCAGATTCACCAGGCTCAGCATCCGGTTGACCTTCTGGGCGATGATGTCCTTCGCCACCTTCTTGATCCGCAGGCCGAAGGCGATATTGTCGAACACATTCAGATGCGGAAAGAGCGCATACCGCTGGAATACCGTGTTGATCTCCCGCTTATAGGGAGGAACGTTATCGATGCATTTTCCGTCAAAAATCACGGTTCCCTCGTCCTGCTCCAGGAAGCCGCCCAGAATCCGCAGCAACGTCGTCTTTCCGCAGCCGGAAGGCCCCAGCAGCGTCACGAATTCATTTTCATAAATGTCCAGATTGATGCCCTTGAGCACCACCTGTCCCTCGAATGATTTCACGATGTTCTTGAATTCAATCAGTTTGCGCATTGGAATGTCCTCCCGGTCAGAATAGTGGCGGCGTCGTGATCCACAGCACCCTCGCCTCTGTGCTGTTCTCATTCTTCAGGCAGTGTTCCTGATCTCCGCGGATATAGAAGGTTTCCCCCTTCCGGACCCGGTGCTTCTTTCCCCCGTTCAGCAGGATCACACTCCCGCTGAGCACCAGGCCGAACTCCTCCCCCTCGTGGGGCATCATGGTCTGCGACTGCTGATGGGGACGGATGGTCAGGATGATCGGCTCCATGGTGTTCTTCTGCGCATTGGGTACGACCCATGATATCGCATAGTTTTCACGCTCATCCTCGAAGAAGTCTTCCTTCCGGAAGACGATCTTCTCCTCCTTTTCCTCCGAAAAGAAGGTGGACATGTCACTTCCCAGCGCTTCCACGATATCCATCAGCGTCGGCAGGGACGGCGTCGTCCGGTCATTCTCCAGCTGGGAAAGGAACCCCTTCGTCAGCTCGCAGCGGCTGGCCAGTTCCGCCTGCGTCAGCCCGTTTCGAACCCGGAGCTGGTATATTCTCTTTCCAACATCCATGGCTGCGTCTCCTCCGGTTTCCCGAACGTTCGGGTTTATTATTCCTAAACTTTCAGGTCAGTTTTGAAGTTTTGTGATTCTAAACTTCAAAACAGCTGATATTAAACCACACGCATGTTCCCATGTCAATAGTTTTCCGGTTCTTATCCCGTTTTTCTTCCTTGTCAATCCCGATGGGACAGCATATAATGAACCTGCGGAACCGATCCGGCTTCTTTGCCGGCCGCATGTTGTTCCGAATGAAGTCATGGCCGGGAAACCGGTCGGGAAGCCTGTCTACTTCTTTGGGGGTATATTCTGATGTCAAGAACGCTTTCTTTCCTTCTGACGGCTCTGCTGATTCTTTTTCCGGTGATCACAGGGGCTGAAGCCGTCCCGCCCGAATCCGTCAGCGGCTGGATCTGTCTGGTCTGCGGCAGCAGCGGCGAGGCGGATCTCTGTCCCGTCTGCAGCAGCGTCCGGGGAAAGTGGTTCTGTCAGGAATGCCATACCGACAACATGACAGAAATCTGCCGCGGATGCGGACAGGCCAGAGATGCCTCCCTTCGGATTCAGTCCACCGATACCAACCGGTTAAACGCCTGGCCGGCGGTACTGTATCTGGCCATGTCGAATGATCCCGATGCGTTGCTCGCCCTGGCGGAATACTATGAAAACGGTCTGGTCGTGCAGCGGGACCGGACATATGCCCTCGCGCTGTATGAAAAAGCCGCTTCCACGCGCTATGGACCCGCGCTGATGAAGCTCGGCAATATCTATGATGAAGGCGTGCTTGTTCCCCGGGATTATTTCCGTTCCATGGAGTATTATCAGCTGGCGGCAGACCAGGGCATTCCGGAAGCCTGGTGGTATCTGGGAACCTATTACGAAGAAGGTTCCACCGTCAACCGAAACTATGAAACCGCCCGTCAGTATTACCGGAAAGCAGCTGAGCTGGGGGATGCGGACAGCTGGATGAGCCTGGCCAGTCTCAGCGCCGGCGGCAAGGGCATGGAGCGGGATTTTACCCAGGCACTGGAGTATTACGAGAAGGCTGCGGAGGCAGGCAGCCATCTCGCGATGGACTATCTGGGATATCTGTATATGGCCGGAGAAATGGTCGAAAAGAATGAGGCAAAAGGTCTCGCGTATTATCACCGTGCCGCCGATGCCGGCAACGCCCGGGCCATGTTCGCGCTCGGCGTCGCGTATCAGTACGGCCAGGGAACCGAAGCAAACCTTACCGAAGCCGCCCGCTGGTATGAAAAAGCCGCGCTCGCCGGAAGGGCGGACGCGGCACTGGCGCTCCATGCACTGAATCAATAAGGAAAGATCACGATTTGGAGCCATCATATCTGCGGACCCATATGTACTGCCCTGACCGGGAACAGGGATTCTTCCATCTGCAGCATTCAGCTTTTTCGAAAAAAGAGAGTTCTTCTCTCTCAGGGCCGAAGCATGGTTTTCAGCACATTGTTTGCATGATTCTCCATACCAGGATTGGGATCCTGGCGTACAATCCATTTTTCACCATTGCAGCGCAGCGTGATTTTCCCCCAGGAAGCGAACATATACCGCTTGTACCCAAACTTCTGCATGGTATTCACCACTTTCTGCGTATCCGAGGATCCGTTGGTGATGAAAACGAACTCCGGATCCACGTCCTGAAGGAAGTGTGGATCCTGCCAGCCCAGGCCATGGTGCGGCGCTTTCATGATATCTGACTTCAGTTCATACAGGGAGTTCAGCCGGGACTGGGCGTACACTTCACAGTCTCCTGTCAGCAATAAAGAGCAATTCCCATACCGGATCCGGATCATGGCTGACTGGTCATTCGTCAACGTATCGCGCCGGATCATCTCATCCGGGAGGCGGATCACGGTCATCTCCGCCTTTCCGAAAGGAATCACGTCCCCGTTCTTCACATCCACCACCGGGATCGCGTATTCCTCTGCGGACCGGATCATCTTCTGCTGCACCACGGAAGGTGTTCCGTCCTGGAAGTCGTGGGGAAACGCAGTATAGATCCGGCCAAAGGTATATCCACCCTCCAGCATTTCCTGAAGCCCGTTCAGATGATCCCGGTGCGGATGGGAGTTAAACAGGGCATCCACGTGTTTCCCCAGTCCGGCACTCTCCATCATCTCCTCAAACTGAGGAAAGAAGGATGCTGTACCCGAGTCCCCCGTATCCACCAGCAGGGATTCACCGCCACAGGTCATCAGCATACAGTCTCCGCCATACTTTCCCGCAACCTGCAGCGTCAGCAGCTCCTCCTCTTCCCCGAAGGGCTCCGTCTCCTCCTCAAAGAAAACGCGGTATTCTTCCTCACCGGCAGCCGGCAGAATCATCAGGGCAAGCAGAACAATTCCCAGCAGACAGATCAGTTTTTTCACAGTCGGCATTTCTCCATTTCCATATATCAATGACGTTATGTATTCACCTGAAGCAACCCGAAAACAGCTGAAGACATCAATTCATTCTTTGGATTTGGCCAGCTGTATGAAGACCAAGCAGCCGGAAGCAGTTTGATGTCCGCTTCCGGCTGTTGCTTTATTTCTTCTTCGGCGTCGGTTCCGGGGGATAGGGGGACGGGGTGGGCCGGGGCGTCGGGTCCGGGATCTTCGCCTCGTACATGGCGTCGATCACCGCCTGGTTCACCGTGCCGCTGGCGGTCATATCATGATCCCGTTGGAAGTCCTTCACGGCCTGAATCGTTCGGGCCAGCATGATGCCGGTGCACTTCGTCGAATAGTAGCCCAGCTCCTTCAGCCGGTTCTGGACCCAGAACACATCCTCGTTCTCCGTCTTTTCCTTCAGCGTGCGGTTGCCCAGCTCCGGCTTCACCTGGCTGTTATATACCGGTTCCGGCGTCGGCGTCGGCGTGCGGATCGGCATCATGTCCTTCGTGGAAAAGCCAGGCAGGCGGAGCGCCCGCTTCAGTTCCGGATCCGCGGGCAGATCCTCCCGGATCGTGACGACGGTGCCGGCGCCCACATTGTCATAGATCCACTTGGCGTCCGCCACGGTCAGGCGGATACAGCCATGGCTGGCGCGGCCTCCAAGGGCATAATAGCTGGAAACCTTCACCGCCCGGTTGTTCACGGCGGTATAGATCACGGAATGGAAGGCGATCGACGCATTGATCTTCGTCCAGTACCGGGCATATCCGCCCCACTTCGGGAAATTGCACCAGGTGGCCTTCCGGCCGGAAAGCACCCAGTCCCCCACATCCGACGGGGTTCCCACCTTGCCGGTGGAGCAGAGCATCTGGCGAACCGGAACGGTATAGTTTCCATCTTCATCCCGGCCATATACCGAAGTGATCTGGTTCTTCACATCGACCACGACATGGAAGGGAATCGGGCTGGGAGAAGGCGTCGGCTTCGGCGTATCATCCGGCAGCACGATCTGGGAATCGTTGAAGATCAGGTTCCATGTCGCCTCGTCCACCACGCCGGTGGCCTCCATACCGTTTTGCGTCTGGAAGGCCTTGACCGCCCGGGTGGTATACTTCTGGAAATTGCCGGACACCTTGGAGGCATCCAGGTAGCCCAGATCCCGAAGACGGCCCTGCAGCTGCTTGACCGGTGCGCCGGAGGATCCGTTCTTCAGCTTGCGAACAAACTGTACCGGATTGTCCGGCAGTGGAATCCGGTTCTCATCCTCGTCCACCAGATAGTTGTTCAGATCCG
>OCTW013376691.1_pt1 | contig 19564 bp, 12 predicted proteins | sample 1539671 | NCBI WGS metagenome assembly OCTW01 (sample SAMN02144230, study PRJEB22623) | gut metagenome | biome: sheep rumen | host: Ovis aries | place: New Zealand
ATGCCAAGGAGGGACAGGAAGCCGACCTCTTCGTGAGCAGCCTTACCGCCAATGGCGAGACGGTGAACGTGGATGACCCGACCGTCGCCATCATCACCGTGGTCAGCGGCAAGAGCGGCGACTGCATCGTGGGACAGGGCGGCGACTATGCCACCATCCAGCAGGCTATCGACGGCATGGGTAGGCTCGGCATGGACGGTCCCGTCACGCTGAAGATCAAGGCCGGCGAGTACAACGAGAAAGTACGCATACCTTATATTAAAGGCATGGGCAGCGTAAACACCCTCACCATCGAGAGCGAGAGCGGTGAGCGTGACGTGAAGATCTATCACAACAACTACACCACCAGTGGATACAGTGAGGACCAGCACACGAAGGACTACGGCGTGATAACGCTCTATGAGGCCAGCTACGTCACACTGCGCAACCTCGAGGTGTACACCACCGACAAGGCCTACAAGGCTGTTGTCATGGTGAAAGACAAGAGTCGCCACGCAACCATAGAGAACTGCTACCTGCATGCCCCCATTTGTACGACCACAGGCGAGGATGTCTGTCTCGTGGGACATACCATCATCGACGAGGAGAACGGAAACAACGACTACCTCACCGTGAAGAACTGCCTGCTGGAAGGCGGAAAGATGGGCGTGTCGATGGGCGGAACCAGCTATGTGCGCCTGCCTAAGGAAGTGGGCGGCGTGATAGAAGGCAACACCTTCAAGAACAATGGCACGAAGGCCATCTACCTGATGGACGAGCTGGGCGCGAAGGTTCGCAACAACGTGATAAACATCGACGCCGATGTGGAAACGAAGATCAGCGTGGGCATACTCGACATGCAGTTGCGCGACGAGTACAGCGAAGCAACCGAGATTACGGGTAACATCTTCAACGTGGCTCCCAAGACCTACTGCGCCGTGATGAACCTTCGCCAGCTGGAAGGCACGGCAGATGCGCCCGTCATCATCGCCAACAACGTTGTCAACCTGGCATCGCTCAGTTCTTCCTATGCAGCCTTTAAGTTCAATGGAGCGAATGTTAAGAACGTGAACGTGGCCAACAACACCTTCCGCATGACCGGAACCCAGGGCGGAGCCGCCTTCTGGGCCAGCTCGAAGTTTGCCGAAGGCTACGGCACCGGCATCAACGTGGTGAACAACATCATCCAGAATGAGACCGACGGCTATGCCGTGAACCTCTACAACGACGGCAACCTTGGCAAGATCAACTTCCAGAACAACCTGATGTATGCAGCCGGCTCGACCTTCTTCCGCGCTTCAGAGAGCACAACTGGCGACTTCGCCACGTTTGTGGAGAAGACAGGTGCCACGGGCTGCATCAACAAGCAGGTGGAGTTTGCCAGCAACGACATCCTGATGCCCGCGACGACCCTCGACGGCGACCTCCTCAAGGCCGTGCCACTGAGCTACGTCACCACCGACGTGACCGGTAAGGAACGCCCGGCGGAGAACATCTCCATCGGTGCCTACGAATACAGCAACGACAATGTGGTGCCCGTCATGGCCGAGGGCTATCCCACCGCCAGCGCATCCCACGAGGACGCACAGGTGAAGGTGAAGGCCGATGCCGACGGCATGGCATTCCTCTTGGTGAAGAAGGCCGATGAGGCCGCTCCGACAGCCGACGAGGTGGCCGCCTCACCGCTGAAGGCCCAGATTGCCGCCGACACCGAGGCGACGCTGAAGGCCGAGGGCCTCGATGCCGAGACCCAGTATGTGGCCTACGTGGTGCTGCAGAGCACACTTGGCACCAGTGGCGAGGTCGCTTCCGTCAGCTTCGCCACTCAGCCCGAGCCTATCGAACTGATGGCCGTCTGCACCGAGCCCGTGACAACCGTGGCCAGCGGCGAGCAGACCGAGCTGAAGGTGATGGTGGCCAGCGGAAAGGCACCCTTCACCGTTACGTGGAAAGACAGCAAGCATGAGACCGTGGGCAGCGCCATTGAGACCGAGCTGCTGGGCGAGGAAATCAGCCTCAGCATTGCTCCCGAGCGCTCCGGCGACTACTATGTGACCGTCACCGACGCCCAGCGCTTCGAGGCTACCGATACATGCCGCATCATCGTGACCGGCGATGCCCAGGTGGCCGACTTCGAGAACCTCTACCTCGAAGAGAACAGCTACTGGAAAGGACCCGACACCAAGGGCACCATAGAGAAAGGAACCTACGGCGACAACCAGTACCGTGGCTCGTTCGTCAGCGGCAGCTACAAGTTTGCCAATAACTACAGCATCGACTGGAACTCGTGGTCGGGCTTCAGCTATGCCAACAGTACGGCCACCACATTCAGCAGCTACACCACCGACCAGTGGAACAGCTGCGTGGGCAAAGGCTACGATGACTCCGACACCTACGCCGTGTTCTTCGAGGACAGCTATGCCCCGATGACCGTCAGCGTGCTCAACAACCCTGCCGGCGACGTCATCAACGGCTTCTTCATCACCAATGCCGCTGTCACCGTGAACTCGATTCTCAACGGTGACGGACAGACAGGCGAGAAGGACGCCAACGGAGAAAGTGTGAGCGGTTCAACGGGATTCCGCACCTCAGACTATATCAAACTCACCATCACTGCCGACAATGGCAAGACGAAGGAGGTGATGCTGGCCGACTATCGCGACAGCAACGAGGCCGAGCACTACTACCTCGACTCGTGGCAGTGGGTGGACCTGAAGGAACTGGGCACCGTGAAGGAACTCTCGTTCAGTCTGAAGCCTTCGCGCTCGAACACGTGGGGCTACACCACGCCGCTCTACTTCTGCATGGACAACCTGAACGGAACGCGACCCGAGACCGAGCATCTCATGACGCTCCAGAGCGAAGAGTCGGCCATCAGTCTGGCCAACCTCTTCGAGCCGACCACCAAGGCTGGCACCGTGAGCTATGCGTTTGCCGACGAGCTGACGGCCGACCTGCCCGCCATGAGCATCAGCGACGGTGTGCTGACCATCAGTTCTGAGGAGGCCGAACTTGACTTCACCGTCGTGCTGAAGGCCACGCAGAACGGTGCTTCGCAGTATGTGCGTCTCCGCGTGGTGCGCGGCAGCAACCTCCCGACCGCCATCAGCGGCGTTGACAACAACGACAACGTCGACGCCCGCTATGCAGTCGACGGCAAGACGCTCACCAACGGCAGCAGCCAGAAGGGTGTGCAGATTGTCCGCCAGAAGGACGGAACCGTGCGCAAGGTGCTGCGCTAAAGCGCATCCATATCTCTTAAAGAGGAGGGCATCACCGCCCTCCTCTTTTTTGGCTCTTACCGTTTGGTGCTCATACAGCTGCATTCATCATGTAGGCCGACACGCGTACTCGTGAGTCGTTTGCATGATTTCTGGTACAGCCGCTCCCCTCCCATCGCAGGGTAGGGGTAGGGGTGGGGTATCACTCTATCGTGAGCAAGTGATACGCTCACCCCACCCCTGCGCCCTTCCCCTAACATGGGAGGGGAGCGGCTGCGCACAGATGGACACATACAATTGAAACAGGATACGAATCTTCATTCTTCTCTTAACCCTGCAAAGGTGCCAACTGCTATGCTTTTACCTCCTTTTTCCGCCATGCGTAGTTGTAAGCCTGCTCGTGCCAACCCCTCATCTCTCGTCCCTCATTCTTCATCCAAACAGCCCGCATGTGCAAGAATGCTAGGTCGATTTTGCCGAAATCGCCGCACCAAATTGTCAATCTCGCGTTCTCATTTCGGCAGTTTCGGACAACCATTCCATTGAAATCGTTGAACGAAATCAATGGATTTGTTGAACAAAACCAATGGAATCGTTCAGCAATATCAATGGAATAGTTTCGGAAAAACGGCAGATAAACGATAAAAAGACGACAGAATTGTTGCGAAAATCTGGCGGGAAAAATGAGCGGGATTGTAGCATGGTGTCTTTGGGGCTGTTGTTTTTCCTCAACTTTGCAGTTGATTCGGGAGTTTAGGAGTGTGGGAGTATGGGAGTCTGGACATTAGGTCTGTTTCTTGGAAACCCTGCAAAAAGACTGAAAAAGCCTATCGTCCAAACTCCTAGACTCCCAAACTCCCAAACTCCAAAAAGTTTTGGACTTTGGGTCAGGAAAGAATGTGCGGAATGGGAGTTGATACGATTGGTTCGTTAAGATTTTCGGGTGAAAGAAGAAAAAATCGGGGTTATTTTGTCGTAATTGAAAAAAAAGTCGTAACTTTGCAGCCCGTATGTGTAGTTTAGAGTCTTTCAAGGTAGATTTGAAGGGGCTGAGCGCCACCGAGACGGTGCGTGAATACAGTCTCGATGATTCTTATTTTGAGGCAATAGACACGCCCGAGGTGAAGAGCGGCTCGCTGCATGTGTCGGTGACTATACGCAAGTCTACCGGCTTTTTTGAGCTGTTGTTCCACACGGAGGGTGTTGTGCGCATACCGTGCAACCTATGTCTCGACGACATGGACCAGCCCATAGAGACGGACAACCGCCTCATGGCAAAGTTTGGAACGCAGGAAAGCGAGGACGATGAAGTCGTGATAGTGGACGAGAACGAAGGAATGCTCGACCTGTCATGGCTCATCTACGAGTTTGTGGCCCTGGCCATACCCATCAGGCATGTGCATGCACCCGGCAAGTGCAACCCTGCCATGTTGAAGGCTCTGGAAGAGCACTCATCTGACCGAAGCAGTGATGAGGAGTCCAACCAGGTGATAGACCCGCGCTGGGAAGCGCTCCTGAAAGTGAGGAAAGAAGAGTGAGGCGCGACGTGAAGACGCGGGCTTCGCTCGGTAGAATCGTAAATGTAGAACAGTAAAACGTATAATAGTAAAGAATTATGGCACATCCTAAAAGAAGACAGTCAAAGACCCGTACCGCGAAAAGAAGAACTCACGACAAGGCTGTAGCACCCACACTGGCTATCTGCCCCAACTGTGGCGCCTACCACGTTTATCACACCGTATGCCCCACCTGTGGCTACTATCGTGGCAAGATTGCCATCGTGATGGAAGAGGAAACGGTTGAATAAGAATGGAGAATATCAACGCTATAATCACCGGCGTTGGTGGATACGTGCCTGATTATGTCCTCACCAACGAGGAACTGTCGCGCATGGTAGACACCAGCGACGAGTGGATTATGACACGTGTCGGTATCAAGGAGCGGCGAATCCTCGTGGAGGAAGGCCTCGGCACGAGCTACATGGCCCGCAAGGCTGCCAAGCAGCTCTTGCAGAAAACCGGATGCGACCCCGACACCGTTGATGCCCTCATCGTGACCACCACCACGCCCGACTACAAGTTCCCGTCAACGGCCAGCATCGTGCTGGGCAAGCTGGGGCTCAAGAATGCCTTCGCGTTCGACCTGTCGGCAGCGTGTTGCGGCTTCCTCTATTCACTTGACCTCGCCTCGTCGCTCGTGAAGAGCGGGCGCTGCAAGAAGGTCATCGTGATTGGAGCCGACAAGATGTCGTCGATGGTCGACTACACCGACCGCCAGACCTGCGTGCTGTTCGGCGACGGTGCCGGAGCCGTGCTCGTGGAAGCCACCGAGGAGGAGAATGTCGGACTCATCGACTCGTTCCTGCGCACTGATGGCATCGGCTTGCCGTTCCTCCACATGAAGGCGGGCGGCAGTGTGAGTCCTCCCTCGCATTTCACCGTCGACCACCGTCTGCACTACATCTATCAGGAAGGCCGCACCGTGTTCCGCTATGCCGTGACCGACATGAGCAACGACGTGCTTGAGATCATGAAGCGCAACAACATGACAGGTGAAGACGTGGCATGGATAGCTCCTCATGAGGCCAACCTGCGCATCATCGAAGCCGTGACCAAGCGTCTGGAAATCCCGATGGACAAGGTGCTGGTGAACATCGACCACTATGGCAACACCAGTGCGGCAACCATTCCTCTGGCCCTGTGGGACTTTGAGAAAAACCTGAAGAAAGGCGACAACATCATTATGACGGCCTTCGGCGCCGGATTCGTGCATGGCGCGTCGCTCACACGATGGGCTTACTAAGCCCTCGTCCATATCAATAGTTCATAGTTCATAGTTGCGCACGGCGTGATTCTGAACCATGAACTATTTTTCTTCTCATTCACCTATGAAGATACGGGTGTGCAACCCACCCCTGCCCCTCCCAAAGGAAGGGGCTCACCTCTCACCTCTATAATGAAACACGCGAAACTTGTATTGATTTTTTTTCTATGAACTCAGAACAAACTCATAAAGCCGGATTTGTGAATATCGTGGGCAACCCGAACGTGGGCAAGTCTACGCTGATGAACCAGTTGGTGGGCGAGCGCATCAGCATTGCCACCTTCAAGGCGCAGACCACGCGCCACCGCATCATGGGCATCGTGAACACGCCCGAGATGCAGATAGTGTTCAGCGACACGCCGGGCGTGCTGAAGCCCAACTATAAGCTGCAGGAGTCGATGCTCGCCTTCTCTGAGAGTGCGCTGGCCGACGCCGATGTGCTGCTCTATGTGACCGATGTGGTGGAGAATCCCGAAAAGAACATGGACTTCCTGGAGAAAGTGCAGAAGATGACGATACCCGTCATCCTGCTCATCAACAAGATAGACAGTCTGACGCCCGACGGTTCGCAGAAAGGCAAGGGAGGCATTCAGCAGAAGCTGGGCGACATCGTGGAGAGATGGCACCAGCTGTTGCCCAACGCTGAGATACTTCCCATATCGGCCAAGAACAAGTTTGGTACCGACATGCTGCTCCGCCGCATTCAGGAGCTGCTGCCCGACTCGCCGCCCTATTTCGACAAAGACCAGCTCACCGACAAGCCCGCCCGCTTCTTCGTTTCTGAGATTATCCGCGAGAAGATACTGCTCTATTACGACAAGGAGATACCCTATTCGGTGGAGGTCAGCGTGGAAAGCTTTCAGGAGACGGAGAAGAACATCCACATCCGTGCCATCATCTACGTGGAGCGCGAGAGCCAGAAGGGCATCATCATCGGGCATCAGGGCGTGGCGCTGAAGAAGGTTGGCGCCGAGGCTCGCAAGTCGCTTGAGCGCTTCTTTGGCAAGAGCATCTATCTGGAGACCTATGTCAAGGTGGACAAGGACTGGCGTTCCTCGCAGCGCGAACTCAACCACTTCGGGTATAATCCAGAGTAAGACCCAAAGACCCTAAGCCCCAAAGACCCACCCCGGCTATAAGACCCTCCCCGGCTATAAGACCCTCCCTGGCCCTCCCTGTTTAGGGAGGGAGTGCAGAGAGGGAGTGCAGAGAGGGAGTGCAGAGGGTTCTTTGTAAGTAAGGCGACCGAGATCGAGCGGAGGAAAGGAAGCGGAAGAGGTATTCTCTTACCTCTTACCTCTCACCTCATACCTCTTAATTCTTAATTCTTAACTCTTAACTCTTAATTCTTGCCTCTCACCTCTAAATGAATAAACTCTTTAAAAACGACTCATGAAACAACTATCATTGAAAAGTATTGGCGGGCTGTTGCTGTTGGCAATAGCTACGATTGCCGTCTCTTGTGTTGGGGGCGAAGAAGAACAGGTAAGGCAGTTTGCTGCCGACTTCGCCCAGAAAGTGAGTAAGAATCAGAAAGACTCGGTGGTGCTGGTCTATCCCGATGCTGCCATGGCCGACTCGCTGGCCCTGACATTCAATGCAGACAGCATTGTCGTGACGCCCGCTGAGAACGACAAGCAAAGCTACAAGGTGAGTCTTGGCAGTGCCGACTTTACTGTGAAGAAGGCCGAGGACGGCAAGATGACCGTTACGGAGAGTCATGGACTCTTTGCGTGGCCGGCTGCCGACATGAACCTTGCCCGCAAGACAGGACAGTGGGAGCCCGGACTTGCCGACGTGCAGCTGGTAGCGCGCATGAGCGACAAGGATTTCCGTCCGTGGCTGCTCGACCAGTTCGTCAAGAACATGGCCAAGAACCTGAAGGTCGTAGGAGGTCTGAAGGTCATCAAAGACATTGAATTCATGATGGAAGAAGGCACCATTGGAGCCTCTGTCGTCAACACGTTGCCCTACGATGTTGATGGCAGCGACTACGAGGTCGTGTTCCGTTGTGTGTACATGGGCATGATGATAGAAGAGCACTCGAACGTGAACGAGCCAGGCAAGGATGTGCCCGCCGGCGGTACTGTGACCGTGTCGACGAGCTTCACCGGCCATTTCTTCCCCGAGTCAGCCTACGTCAACGCCAAGATCAGCCACGAAAAGCTCTTTGAGAAGTACTTCAAGGCCACAGGCAATGAGTATAAGGAGTATGTGGCTGGAAAGAAGTAAGAATGGCATCCGCCATGAACAGTTGTAATCCAGGCAGCTGTACGGGGGCGACGTCGGAGAATGGAGATGGGAAACGTTGATGTCGGCATCAGCGTTTTCCGCTGATATTCTTTGGCGGAACGGGAAATAATGTTTATTTTTGCAGGCAGAAAGGAAACGAAAGGATTATGAATGCAGACAACAAATACGTAAGGTTCGACTGGGCAGTGAAGCGTATGTTGCGCGACAAGGCCAACTTTGGAGTGCTCGAAGGTCTTATCACCGTCTTGCTTGGTGAGCCTGTTCACATTGTGGAACTACTGGAGAGTGAGGGCAACCAGGATCGTTTCGACGACAAGTACAACCGCGTGGACATCAAGGCGAAGAACGATCTTGGGGAAATCTTCATCGTGGAAGTTCAGCTGACGCGCGAGATGTATTATCTGGAGCGTATCCTTTATGGAACAGCAAAAGCCATAACAGAGCACATCAAGCTGGGTGACACCTACGGCGACATCAAGAAAGTGTATTCCATCAGCATTGTTTACTTCGACCTCGGCAAGGGCGCCGACTACCTTTACCACGGCATCAGTCAGTTCGTGGGAGTTCACACCAACGATACGCTGCGCATCAATGTGAAGGAAGAGGGCGTCATCAGAATGAAAACACCCGAGGAACTGTTTCCAGAATACTATATCATCCGTGTGAACGAGTTCAACAAGATAGCTACGACACCGCTTGAAGAGTGGATGGACTATCTGAAGAACGGACACATTAAGGACGACACAAGTGCTCCCGGTCTGGCAGAAGCCCGTGAGAAGCTACAGTACATGATGATGAATGACGGCGACCGTCATGCGTATGACGAACACCTGAATGCCATCATGATTCAGAATGATGTGCTTAGCACTGCCCGCGAAGAAGGCTTGGCCCAGGGAAAAGAAGAGGGAAGAGCTGAGGGAAGAGCCGAAGGAAGAGCAGAAGGAAGAGCAGAAGGAATCGCAGAAGGTAAGACTGAAGTGGCAAGAAAGCTAAAGACAATGGGTGTTTCAGCTGAAGGCATTATGGAAGCCACAGGGCTCAGTCGCGAGGATATAGAGGCATTATAGAGGAAGTAAGATATCGTACTGTTATATAACCAAGAAAAATGAAAAAGCTATTGACATTTGTTTGTGGCCTGTTCCTGTTCTCGCTTTGCGGCAAGGCGCAGACGGCTAGTTTTGAGACAGCCACAGAGGCTGTGCAGAACATGAAGGTGGGCTGGAACCTGGGCAACACGCTGGAGAGTGTGAAATCAGGGAACAACGGTTCGCCGGAGGACTTTGAGACTGCATGGGGGCAGCCCGTTACGCGTCCTGAACTGATGCGGATGATGAAGAACGCCGGCTTCAACGCCATTCGCGTGCCGGTGACGTGGTTTCAGCACATGGATGCCAACAACACGGTTGATGCCGTCTGGATGGCTCGCGTGCACGAGGTGGTCGACTATGTCATCAACCAGGGAATGTACTGCATCCTGAATGTTCATCACGACACGGGTGCCGACGATTCGGCATGGCTCGTGGCCGACGAGAGCGTCTACAACCAGCAGAAAGCCCGCTTCGAGAGTCTCTGGAAGCAGATTGCCACCGAGTTTCGCGACTACGACGAGCACCTGCTCTTTGAAGCCTACAATGAGATGCTGGACGTGAAGGACTCCTGGTGTTTCGCTTCGTTCAATACAAGTGGCCGTTATGACGCCGCCATTGCCACATCGGCCTACAATGCCATCAACAGCTATGCCCAGAGTTTTGTGGATGTCGTGCGTGCCACGGGCGGCAACAATGCCCAGCGCAATCTCGTGGTCAGCACCTATGGCGCCTGCAGCGGCGGTGGCACGTGGAATCAGCATCTGAAAGACCCGTTGAAGCAGATGAAGCTGCCCAATGACAATGTGCAGGGCCATATCATCTTCGAAATACACAGCTATCCCAACGTGAAGAACATCCAGTCGACGAAAAGTGAGATTGACGACATGCTGGATGCAGCCGTCACCTATCTCGCCTCGAAGGGCGCACCCGTCATCTTCGGCGAGTGGGGAACGGCCAACGACGGTGAGAACGACTACGAAGTGCGCCGCGCCAACGTGCTAGAGTTCGCCCGCTATTTCGTGCAGAAGTCGAAGGAGAAAGGCATCGGCACGTTCTACTGGATGGGACTTTCCGACGGGCAGGCGCGCCTTTGGCCGGTGTTCAATATGCCCGACGTAGCCGAAAGCATCCTGAAGGCCTGGTATGGCGACAGCTATAAGCCTGTGCTGCCTGTCGTAGAGGACTTTGACTACGACTACACCGTTGTCACCTACTACAGCCAGTGGAGTGAACTGAACCTGTATTCGGGAGACCCACTGAGTCTGAGCCAGTATAAAGGCGTGCGCGTGGAACTGGCCGAGACACCGCCGTCTGGACTGCTGAGCGTGAAGTGCTACGGCGCAAGCGACGGCAAGGAAACCTACAACGGCGTGAGCAGCGAGCAGATGACCGTGAACTTCAATAGCGGAAGCCTCGGTCAGAGCGTGCGCCGCATTACGCTTCAGTGTGGCAAGGGCGGCACAAACACGGCGAAGGTGGTGCGTGCGGTGCTGCTGAAAACCGACGGAACGGAAGTGGAGACCTCGCTGTCGCCGTTCTGGGGCTGCCGTATCACCGACATTGAGGCCACGCAGAACAGCAGTGGCGTCAGTGCCATTGGCCGTGCCGAGTGCAACGACAGACCTCTCGGATGGTGGACGCTCGATGGCCGTCAGCTGGAAACAGCTCCCACAAGCGCCGGCATCTATATCCACAACGGCCAGAAGGTGGTGCGCCGCTGACTCATAACGATAAAAGACACGAATGATCCTTGACGGCGTTTTCGCTGTCAAAAAGCAAAAGGAACGCGGACGGCCTTGCCTGCAGACAATGTACAGCAGGCAAGGCCGTCTGCGCATTTGTTTCCTCCTGTTCAGGCGTTTTCTGTGCCAGGAAAAGTGCGTTTTGTCGGCAGATAAAATGACTCTCTTTGGCATAAAAACACAACAGCTCCATCAAAATCCCCAATCAGACAGTCCTGATTCGCCGTTCTTGTCCAGCTGTTCTGGCAGTTTGGCGGAACGAACCCATTGGAATTGCTGAACGAATCCATTGGAATTGTTGAACGAAATCAATGGAATTGTTGAACGAAATCAATGGCTTCGTTTCAGAAGAATGGCGATTTCGGTCTCAGAGAATGCGGAAAAGTAGATTAAAAAACATTAAACGTTTGGTGGGTTTTTGCGGAATGCTTATCTTTGCATTTCTAAACTCATGGTGCCCAGTTAAGGGAGCAGCCCTGAAAAGGTGAAAAGGTAAATCGAAGAGAAATGATTGAGACAGAAGAACTGATTGTCAATCCCGAGGCGGAAGCCGAAGTGGTGGAGGCCGTTGTGCCCGAAGAAGAGAAGTCGGGAAGCATCCTGCGCGCAGAGGGACTGGTGAAGCGCTACGGCAAGCGCACGGTGGTGAACGACGTGTCCATCAATGTGCGTCAGGGCGAGATTGTGGGACTGCTCGGCCCCAATGGTGCCGGTAAGACCACGTCGTTCTACATGACCACGGGTCTCATCGTGCCCAATGCAGGCCACATCTTCATCGACGACAAGGAAATAACGGGATTCCCCGTCTACAAGCGCGCACGGGCTGGCATCGGCTATCTGCCGCAGGAGGCATCGGTGTTTCGCAAGATGAGCGTCGAGGACAACATCATGTCGGTGCTCGAGATGACCGGAAAGCCGAAGGCATACCGGCAGGAGAAGCTGGAGAGCCTGATTGAGGAGTTCCGCCTGCAGAAGGTTCGCAAGAACAAAGGCGACCAGCTTTCGGGTGGCGAACGGCGACGCACCGAGATTGCCCGCTGTCTGGCCATCGAGCCGAAGTTCATCATGCTCGACGAGCCTTTTGCCGGCGTCGACCCCATCGCCGTGGAAGACATCCAGCACATCGTGTGGCAGCTGAAGTACCGAAACATAGGCATCCTCATCACCGACCACAACGTGCACGAGACGCTCAACATCACCGACCGCGCCTATCTGCTGTTTGAGGGCCGCATCCTGTTCAAGGGAAACCCCGAGGAACTGGCCACCAACCCCATTGTGAAGGAGAAGTATTTGGGCACCAACTTCGTGCTGCAGAAGAAAGACTTCCAGCTCATCGACGAGCGCAAGCGGCAGCAGGAAGATGCCGCCCAATGAGGCCGTGCACGTTAAAAAAACGTATTTTTCCACATTATATAATAATATTAGGAAAATATTCCGTAATTTTGCACCCCAAATTTGTGTTGTCGAGCCCCTGCATGCCATGTGGAGGCCCAAGACAGACGTGAAGAATCATTTAAAAACAGATAAAAGAAAAGACAGATGAAAGTTACATTCGAGAACCCTGACAAGGTGAATGGCCTGATGACGCTGACGGTTGAAGAAGCCGACTATCAGGCAGATGTTGAGAAGAAACTGAAAGACTATCGCAAGAAGGCTCAGCTTCCCGGCTTCCGTCCCGGCATGGTGCCCATGGGTATGATCAAGCGCCAGTATGGCACAGCCGTGAAGGTTGAAGAGATCAACCGCCTGCTCGGTGAAGAGATTTATAAGTATGTAAACGAGAATAAGATCCAGATGCTGGGCGAGCCTCTGCCCTCAGACAAACAGCAACCCGTCGACGTGGAAGGCGCAGCCCCCTATACATTCGTCTTCGACATTGCCGTGGCTCCCGAATTCAAGATTGAGCTCACCGGCAAGGACAAGGTAGATTTCTACAGCATCAGCGTGGACGACAAGATGGTGGACAGCCAGGTGGAGATGTTCGCACAGCGTGCCGGTCACAACGAGAAGGTGGAAGAATACCAGGACAAAGACATGCTGAAAGGCGACCTGCGCGAGCTCGACGCCGACGGCAACACGAAGGAAGACGGCATTGAGGTGAGCGAGGCCACCGTGATGCCCACCTATATCAAGAACGAGGACCAGAAGAAGCTGTTCGACGGAGCCAAGCTGGGCGACGTCATCACCTTCAATCCGCGCAAGGCCTACGAGAGCGACGCCGAGCTGGCATCGTTCCTGAAGGTTGACAAGGCCGACCTGGGATTCCACACCGGCGACTTCAGCTATCAGGTGACCGAGATTTCGCGCTATGTGAAGTCGGAGGTTAACCAGGCACTCTTTGACGCCATCTACGGTGAGGGCGTGGTGAAGGACGAGAAGGAATTCCGCGAGAAGATTGCCGAGGGTCTGAAGGCACAGTTCGTCAACGACTCAGACTTCCGCTTCATGATGGACCTGCGCCAGTACTGCGAGAAGAAGGTGGGCGACCTCACCTTCCCCGAGGCACTGCTCAAGCGTGTCATGCTGAACAACAACAAGGACAAGGGCGCGGACTTCGTTGAGAAGAACTTCGACAAGAGCATCCAGGAGCTGAAGTGGCACCTCATCAAGGAGCAGCTCGTCAGCGCACTTGGCATCAAGATCGAGGACGCCGACGTGAAGGAGGCTGCCAAGGAGGCCGCCCGTGCCCAGTTCGCTCAGTATGGCATGGGTAATGTGCCCGACGAGTATCTCGAGAACTATGCTCAGGACATGCTCAAGAAGAAAGAATATGTAGAGAGTCTCGTAGATCGCAGCATCGACCGCAAGCTCATCGCCGCCGTCAAGCCAGTGGTGAAACTCAACGAGAAAACAGTGTCTCTCGACGAGTTCAACAAGCTTTTTGAGGCTCCACAGGCTTAAAAAATCTTTTTTTTCGAAAATTTATCACTTAATATAAGGGGTTATCCATTTTTTTTCCTTATCTTTGTAGTAAGATAACGAAAAAGGTGGATAACCTCTTTTCTCGTGTCACCAAAAGAACGTATAAAAATGATGAACGATTTTAGGAAATATGCAACAAGACATCTCGGCATGAACGGTCTGGTTCTCGACGATGTGATGAAGGCACAGGCACAGTATCTCAACCCCTATATCCTGGAAGAGCGCCAGCTCAACGTCACCCAGATGGACGTGTTCTCGCGCCTGATGATGGACCGCATCATCTTCCTCGGCACCGAAATCGACGACTACACGGCCAACACCCTTACGGCACAGCTGCTCTACATGGATAGTATTGACAACAACGATGTGACCATCTATATCAACTCTCCCGGTGGCAGCGTCACGGCTGGACTGAGCATCTACGATACCATGCAGTTTGTTTCGTCCGACGTGTGTACCCTCTGCACCGGCATTGCCGCCTCGATGGCAGCCGTGCTGCTCGTCAGCGGACAGGAAGGCAAGCGACAGGCGCTCACCCACAGCCGTGTGATGATTCATCAGCCGCTCGGCGGCGTGCAGGGCCAGGCCTCCGACATAGAGATTGAGGCCAGGGAAATCATGAAGTTCAAGAAAGAGCTCTACACCATCATCAGCGAGCACTCGCACACACCCTATGAGAAGGTGTGGGCCGACAGTGACCGCAACTACTGGATGACGGCCGAGGAAGCGCGCGAGTACGGCATGATTGACACGGTCTTGAAGAAAAAGAAAGCTGAAGGAGGTAATGAAGAAAGTTTGTAATTTCTGCGGGCGTGGGGAGCACGACGTGAAGCTGCTCATCACAGGCATCAACGGATTTATCTGCGAGAGCTGTGCCCAGCAGGCCTATGAAATCGTGCAGTCGTCGGGTGTCGTTGAAGGCAGTCAGAAAGGGACTGGCAAAGACGGTTTCAAGCTGAAGAAGATGCCCAAGCCGCGCGAAATCAAGGACTACCTCGACCAGTATGTCATTGGGCAGGATGAGGCCAAGCGCTATCTTTCGGTGGCCGTCTACAACCACTACAAAAGGCTTTTGCAGCCCAAGGACGACGACGGCGTGGAGATAGAGAAGAGCAACATCATCCTCGTGGGCAGCACGGGAACGGGAAAGACCCTTCTGGCCCGCACCATCGCAAAGCTGCTCGACGTGCCCTTCACCATCGTTGATGCAACCGTGTTCACCGAGGCCGGCTACGTGGGCGAGGACGTGGAGAGCATCCTCAGCCGACTGCTGCAGGTGGCCGACTACAATCTCGATGCAGCCCAGCGTGGCATCGTCTTCATTGACGAGATTGACAAAATAGCCCGCAAGGCCGACAATCCCAGCATCACGCGCGACGTCAGTGGAGAAGGCGTACAGCAGGGACTGCTCAAGCTGCTCGAGGGAACCATGGTCAACGTGCCGCCTAAGGGAGGGCGCAAGCATCCTGACCAGGACTACATACATGTGGACACGCGCAACATCCTCTTTATTTGCGGAGGAGCCTTCGACGGCATTGAACGCAAGATAGCACAGCGCCTCAATACCCATGTGGTGGGCTTCAACAGTGTGCAGAACGCGCAGAACATCGACAAGAAGGACATCATGCAGTACATCCTGCCGCAGGACCTGAAGTCATTCGGCCTCATTCCAGAAATCATCGGCCGTCTGCCTGTGCTCACCTATCTGAAGCCGCTCGACCGCGAAGCCCTGCGTCGCATCCTCGTGGAACCCAAGAACAGCATCGTCAAGCAGTATGAGAAGCTGTTCCGAATGGACGGCATCAAGCTGTCGTTCCCCGAAGAGACGCTCGACTACCTCGTCGACCAAGCCGTGGAATACAAGCTCGGTGCACGCGGACTGCGCTCCATTGTGGAGAACGTCATGATGGACGCCATGTTCGAGAAGCCGTCGACCAAGGACAAGACCTTCACGGTGACGCTCGACTATGCGCGCCGCCAGCTTGGCAAATCGCATCTGGCCGTTCAGCAGAGCGCCTGAACGGTCAGCCCTCTGACTTCTAAATCTATCTCTAACCATCTGAAACCATCTATGTAGCAAGAAAGGAGACTGCATATCTTATGATGAAAGAAGTGAACCTCGCTCAGAAGCTGAAGCAGTATTTCGGCTTCGACACATTCAAGGGCGACCAGGAAGCCATTGTCAGAAACGTCTTGGAGGGCAATGACGTCTTTGTGCTGATGCCCACCGGAGGCGGCAAGTCGCTCTGCTACCAGCTGCCCTCGCTCATCATGGAGGGAACCGCCATTGTCATATCACCGCTCATCGCGCTCATGAAGAACCAGGTGGACGTCATCAACGGCATCAGCGAGGAGGACGGCGTGGCACACTACCTGAACTCGTCGCTCAACAAGGCCTCCATCGACCAGGTGAAGAGCGACATCACCAGCGGAAAGACAAAACTGCTCTACGTGGCACCCGAATCGCTCACGAAAGAGGAGTATGTGGAGTTTCTCAAGACATGCCACGTCAGCTTCTACGCCATCGATGAGGCCCACTGTATCTCGGAGTGGGGCCATGACTTCCGCCCGGAGTACAGGCGCATAAGACCTATTGTCAACGAGATAGGCAGGGCACCCATCATCGCCCTCACCGCAACTGCCACCGACAAGGTGCGCACCGACATCAAAAAGAGTCTCGGCATACTCGACGCCAAGGAGTTCAAGAGTTCATTCAACCGTCCGAACCTCTACTATGAAGTGAGGCCAAAGACAAAGGAGATAGACAAGCAGATCGTGAAGTTCATACGGGCCAACGAAGGCAAGAGCGGCATCATCTACTGTCTCTCGCGCAAGAAGGTGGAGGAACTGGCCGCCGTGCTCTGTGCCAACGATATCAAGGCCGCACCCTATCATGCAGGGCTCGACAGCCAGACCCGGTCTGCCACGCAGGACGACTTCCTCATGGAGCGCATCGATGTCATCGTGGCCACCATCGCCTTCGGCATGGGCATCGACAAGCCCGACGTGCGCTTCGTCATCCACTACGACATACCCAAGAGCCTCGAGGGCTACTATCAGGAGACGGGTCGCGCCGGTCGCGATGGCGGCGAAGGGCGATGCATCGCCTTCTATAGCTATAAAGACCTGCAGAAACTCGAGAAGTTCATGGAGGGAAAACCCGTGGCAGAGCAGGACATCGGCCGGCAGCTGCTTCAGGAGACTGCCGCCTATGCTGAGTCGAGCGTGTGCCGTCGCAAGATGCTCCTCCACTACTTTGGTGAGGAGTATACCAAGGACAACTGCGAGAACTGCGACAACTGCCTGCATCCCAAGACTAAGATAGAGGCCAGCCGGGCACTGCTCATCGTGCTCAAGGCCGTGCAGCTGCTCAAGGAGGACTTCCGCTCCGACTACGTCATCGACTTCGTGTGCGGACATGCCACCAACGACATCGTGGCCCACCACCACGACCAGCTGGAGGAGTTTGGCGAGGGCGAAGACGAGGACACCAAGCTCTGGAACCCCGTTGTCAGGCAGGCCATCATAGCGGGATTCCTGGAGAAAGACGTGGAGAACTACGGACTGCTGAAGCTCACCGCCGCGGGCAAGCGCTTCATCAAGAACCCAGAGCCTTTCATGATTGTGGAAGACCATGAGTTCACCGAAGACGACACCGACGACGACGGCGAGGCACAGGGCAGCGCGCTCGACCCCATGCTCTATGCCATGCTCAAGGACCTGCGGCAGAAGGTGGCACGGCAGAAACAGCTGCCACCCTACGTCATCTTCATGGACGCGTCGCTCGAGCAAATGGCCACCGTCTATCCCGTCACACTCGAAGAGCTGCAGAACATACAAGGAGTAGGAGCCGGAAAGGCACGCAAGTTCGGCAGGGAGTTCGTGGAACTCATCAAGAAGCACTGCGAGGAGAACGAGATAGAACGTCCCGAAGACTTGCGCGTGCGCACCGTGGCCAAGAAGTCCATGCTCAAGGTGAAGATCATACAGAGCATAGACCGACAGGTGGCCCTCGACACCATTGCCAACGCACAGGGACTCGACTTCAACGAGCTGCTCAACGAGATAGAGGCCATCGTATATAGCGGAACGAAGCTCAACATCGACTATTTCATCGACGACGTGATGGACGAGGAGCACGTCGACGACATCTTCGACTACTTTGCAGAAAGCGACACCGACGACCTCGACACCGCACAGGACGAGCTCGGCCCCGAATATTCAGAGGAGGAAATACGCCTCATCCGCATCAAGTTCCTCAGCGACATGGCCAACTAAGCCCCCCTATCCGCTAGCTTATGCAACACGGCAGCGTCAGCACCACTTCGCCAACCATACCCCTCCTGACTCCTTTCCTAAACAGGGAGGGCAGGAGAGGGGCTGGAGGGCCGGGGAGGGTGTGGAGGCTCTCCTTCCCCTTGTCTGTGCTCGTCGGTGTCTTGTTCCTCCTTTCCTTTTCCTCCTGCCACCACTACCGCTACTCCGAGCGCCGCGCCCAGCTCGACTCCCTGCAGCGGGCTAACCAGGCCGACACCGTGTTCCGCAATGACAGCCTCCAGCGAATCCTCGCCGACTACTTCGACCGACACGGCACGCCCGACGACCGCATGCTGGCCCACTACATCCTCGGCCGCGCCTATTCAGACCTTGGTGAAGCACCCAAAGCTTTGGAGGAGTATTATAGTGCAACTGAAATAGGCAAAGAAAAAAAAGTTCCTAATTACGACTTGCTTATGCGTATCCATTCGCAGATGGCAGCTCTTTTTTATAGTCAATACCTTCCTGAAATGTGCCTTCAGGAGTTGGACAAAGCGTGTGACAATGCTTTGAATAATAGAGATACTCTAAGCTATGCTTTATGTATGGAACAAAAAGTTCGCGCTTACTATCAACTCGGAATGTCTGACAGCGTGCTCTATGTATCCGACTTTGTAAAATCCATATATAACAAATTGGGCAGAGAAGACATGGCAGCTCGTTGTATGAGTACCGCAATAGCAATACAAATAAAGGAAAAACAATATGATGAGGCAAATGAGAACATAAACAACTTGGAAGCGTATATAAGGAATCATGATGTTAAGAACCCTTTAATTGTAGGTTCCTATTATTCCTATAAGGGTGCAATCTCTCAGTCTTTCGGTTCATTTGATTCGGCCGTCTACTATTACCGTAAACAGTTGGAATTAGGAAATAATCTGAAAAACATAGTCACAGCAAGCCAAGGCCTTTTTAATGCATACAAATCCAAACGTGTGCCCGATTCCATTTCAAAGTATGCAAGCGTTTATTGTGCAGCAAATGATTCATCCAACATCTTCCGTTCCTCAGAGCAGGTTGCACGGATGCACGCCATGTATGACTACAACCGCCACCTGCAAACAGCCGCAGATGCCTCTGAGCGGGCCCGCCGCCTGACATGGGCAACGGCCTGTCTGTGCGGAGTCTTGCTGCTGGTATTATGGGCAGGTGTATGGCTTTATCGCAGGGTGAAGGCCTCGCAACGCCGAAGGATGGCAGACGAGAACCGGCGGTA
>OCTW011608637.1_pt1 | contig 19555 bp, 28 predicted proteins | sample 1539671 | NCBI WGS metagenome assembly OCTW01 (sample SAMN02144230, study PRJEB22623) | gut metagenome | biome: sheep rumen | host: Ovis aries | place: New Zealand
GCAGCGTACGGAGTGTTTTTCTTCGATCCGCGGAAGCCCATTTTTCCTGCTGACGACCAAGAAATCACTTGTCCGGCATTATTGGTCAACGAAATAATAACGTTGTTGAAGGATGCAAAGATGCAAGCCCTTCCTTGAGGTTCAACTTTTACGACTCTTTTTTTAGTCGGTTTAGAAGTTTTTGCCATAATTTTTTTACTTGCTTGATTTTACATTTTTAAGCGGCCGCTGTAGCAGCCGTCAGCCACTTGCTGTTACTTGGTGGCTTTCTTCTTGTTAGCGATAGTTTTCTTCTTACCCTTGCGTGTACGGGCGTTGTTCTTGGTGCTCTGGCCACGCAGCGGAAGGCCCAGACGGTGACGGATGCCGCGATAGCAGCCGATGTCCATAAGGCGTTTGATGTTCATCTGAACTTCCGAACGAAGGGCGCCCTCGACCTTGTACTCATCGTTGATGATGGTACGGAGAGCATTCTGCTCGTCGTCAGTCCAATCCTGAACTTTCTTGTTCTCGTCGATGCCGGCTTTTGCCAGAATCTCTGAGGCAAGGCTTCTTCCGATGCCATAGATATAGGTCAGACCTATAACACCTCTCTTGTTTTTGGGTAAGTCAATACCTGCAATTCTTGCCATAAATTGATAATACTTTTTTTGTTAATTAACCCTGTCTTTGTTTGAATTTTGGGTTTTTCTTGTTGATTACATAAACGATCCCTTTGCGACGAACGACTTTGCATTCGGGAGATCTTTTCTTTACAGAAACTCTTACTTTCATTGTATTGATAATTTATCTGTTTTCTTTTGGGTTGCTTCGAGGCATTACTTGTGACGGTAGGTGATTCTTCCTTTGGTAAGGTCGTATGGCGACATCTCGATCTGGACTTTGTCACCAGGAAGAATCTTGATATAGTGCATTCGCATCTTGCCCGATATGTGCGCAATGATTACGTGGCCGTTTTCCAGCTCTACACGGAACATTGCGTTGCCGAGCGACTCCACCACGGTGCCATCCAATTGTATTGATGCTTGTTTTGCCATTGGTACTGTTTTTTGTTACTTTTTTTCAATAAAATCAAAACTCGAAAGAATCTCCGGGCCGTCGGCGCCGACGGCAATGGTGTGCTCAAAATGGGCAGCGGGCTTCCCGTCCTTGGTGCGGCAAGTCCAGCCATCGGTCTGTGAGAACTTGACATTCTTGGAGCCTGTGGTAATCATCGGTTCGATGGCGATGACCAAGCCTTCCTTGATAAGAGCGCCGGTTCCCTTGACACCATAGTTCGGCACATTGGGCGACTCGTGCATCTTGAATCCGACGCCGTGACCGCACAATTCGCGCACAACGCCGTATCCGTTCTTCTCTGCGTGAGACTGCACAGCGTGGCCGATGTCGCCAATACGGTTGCCTGGCTTGGCTTTCTCAATGCCAAGATACAGGCATTCTTTGGTAACCTTGAGCAGACGCTGCATCTCGGGACTAATCTCGCCGACGGGGAACGTGTAGGCCGAATCGCCGACGTAGCCATCAAGCTCAATTACACAGTCCACCGACACATTGTCGCCATCCTTGAGGAAAAGGTCGCCGGGAATGCCGTGGACAACGACATCGTTTACCGATATGCAAAGAGCGGCAGGGAAACCTTCAAACCCTTTGCACAAAGGTATGCCTCCATTGTCGCGAATGAATTGTTCTCCAATCTGGTCGAGGAAACGAGTTGTAATACCCGGACGAATATGGCGGCCCACCTCAGCCAGCGTTTGGCCGACGAGGAGGGCTGCCTTGCGGATAAGCTCGATTTCTTCTTTGGTTTTGAGAACGATCATTATTCCGATAAATTTTGTTTTTTACGCTTGAATAGCCATTGATGTACGACCTTTGATGCGACCGGTCTTGGTCAGACCGTCATAGTGGCGCATCAGAAGATGGCTTTCGATCTGCTGGAGCGTGTCGAGAATGACACCGACCATAATAAGCAGTGAGGTGCCACCATAGAACTGAGCAAACTGCGTGTTGACACCAAACAGACGGATGATGGCGGGCAGAATGGCAACGAGAGCCAGGAAGAACGAGCCGGGAAGGGTGACCTTGGAAAGGATTTCTTCGAGGTACTCTGCGGTTTTCTTTCCGGGTTTAACGCCGGGGATGAAACCGCCGTTCTTCTTCATATCTTCAGCCATCTGGTTTGGATTGATAGCAATAGCGGTGTAGAAATAGGTGAAGAGAATCACCAGGATTGCAAACACCAGATTGTACCAGAAACCATTGTAATCGGCGAAAGCCATTGCAAACTTCGACGGAGTATCATTGTTGAATCCCATAAAAGTAATGGGAATAAACATAATAGCCTGAGCAAAGATGATAGGCATAACACCAGCAGCATTGACCTTTATGGGGATATACTGGCGAACACCGCCATACTGTTTGTTGCCGACAATGCGTTTTGCATACTGCACGGGGATGCGGCGCGTGCCCTGAACCAGCAGGATGACCAGCAGGATTACGGCAAGGAGCACCACAATCTCGAACAGGAACATAACCAGTCCACCGCTCTCTGTCAGACGAGCCATAAACTCGGCAGCCAGGGCAAAAGGCAGACGGGCAATGATACCCACCATAATAAGCAGAGATATACCGTTGCCGACACCCTTGTCGGTGATACGTTCACCCATCCACATCACGAACAGCGTGCCGCAGATGAGAATGATGATGCTGGAAATCCAGAAGAAGGTCGAAGGACCAGTACCATCAAAAGGATGAAGGGCCGTAGAGGAACCCTGCAGCTGGTACATCATATTGGTGATGTAGGCAGGAGCCTGGAAACCGGTGATTGCCACGGTAAGGATACGGGTAATCTGGTTCATCTTTCTGCGGCCGCTTTCACCGTCGCGCTGCATTTTCTGGAAATAGGGGATAACCATTACAAAGAGCTGAATCACGATGGATGCAGTAATGTAAGGCATAATACCCAAGGCGAAAATGGACGCATTGGAGAAAGCTCCACCCGAGAACATATTCAACAGTCCCAACAGACCCTCGGAACCCTGCTTCTGCAGGGCGCCGAGCTGTGAGGGGTCGACACCAGGGAGGACGACATAGGATCCAATGCGATAGACGAGTACCAACCCTAAAGTGTAAAGTATTCTCTTACGCAGGTCTTCTATCGACCAAATATTCTTGAGTGTCTGGATAAATCTCTTCATTTTTTAATTGAATTTATTTTTCGATAACAGTAGCAGCACCACCTTTTTCCTCAATGGCCTTCTTTGCAGTGGCCGAGAAAGCGTGAGCGGTTACATTGACAGTCTTGGAAAGTTCGCCACGGCCCAGAATCTTGATTCTGTCACTGCCGGAGATCAGACCATTCTGTTTGAAGACCTCGATATTGAAGTCGGTGATATTCTTGGCCTCGGCAAGGCTATTCAAAGTGTCGATGTTGATGCCGACATACTCGACGCGGTTGATGTTCTTGAAACCGAACTTGGGCACGCGACGATAGAGAGGCATCTGACCGCCTTCGTAACCGATCTTGGCGTGATAGCCAGAACGAGCCTTTGCTCCCTTGTTACCACGGGTAGCGGTACCACCTTTGCCGGAACCGGCACCACGGCCGATACGTTTTGAGTGCTTGATGGCACCTTCTGCGGGTTTAAGATTGCTTAAGTTCATTATGTTTTTCCTTTCTATGTTACAGATTAAATTTCTTCAACGGTAATTAAATGTTTCACCTTGTCAATCATACCCAGAATCTGAGGTGTGGCGACTACCTCGCGAGTGTGGTTGATTTTTCTCAAACCAAGAGCCTCAAGGGTTCTCTTCTGGTCTGCGGGATGACCGATTTTACTTCTGACCTGTTTGATTCTCAATTTCTTTTCTGCCATAATTTCAGTCTCCTATATAATTAACCGTTAAACACTTTGTCGAGAGAAATACCGCGCAGTTGAGCAACCATATAAGGATCCTTCATCTGAAGGAGAGCATTAATGGTAGCCTTGACGACGCTGTGAGGATTCGAGGAGCCCTTGCACTTTGCAAGCACGTCCTTCACGCCGACGCTCTCCAGAACAGCACGCATAGCACCACCGGCGATAACACCAGTACCAGGCGCAGCAGGTTTCAGGAAGACGCGGGCACCGCTGTACTTACCAGTCTGCTCGTGGGGGATAGTGCCCTTCAGAACAGGAACCTTGATAAGGTTTTTCTTTGCATCGTCGACGCCTTTCTGGATGGCAGCCTGGACTTCCTTGGCCTTGCCAAGTCCGTAGCCTACGACACCATTCTCATTTCCAATAACTACAATAGCAGAGAAGCTGAAAGTTCTACCGCCCTTAGTAACCTTGGTTACGCGATTGATTGCGACAAGCCGATCCTTGAACTCGATCTCGCTTGATTTTACTCTTTTAACGTTTACTTCTGCCATATCTTATTAGAATTTTAAGCCGCCTTCACGGGCTGCGTCAGCTAACGATTTAACACGACCGTGGTAAAGATAACCGTTACGGTCAAACACCACGGTATTAATACCAGCAGCTAAAGCGCGCTCGGCAATGAGCTTGCCGACCTTGGCTGCCATTTCACTTTTCGTACCACTCTTTTCGACAGTCTTTTCGAGAGTTGAGGCTGCGGTCAGTGTTACGCCCTTTTCGTCGTCAATCACCTGAGCGTAGATTTCCTTGTTGCTTCTGAACACGGACAGGCGGGGCATTTCGGCGGTGCCGGAAACCTTGTGACGAATTCTGTATTTGATTTTTGTTCTTCTTATGTCTTTCTTTGTTGCCATAATTATTCTTGTTTGAGGTCAGTTTAAACCTTCATAATTTATTTAGCAGCAGCCTTACCAGCTTTCTTGCGAACCACCTCGCCCTGGAAGCGGATACCCTTGCCCTTGTAAGGTTCAGGTTTGCGAAGCGAACGGATTTTTGCTGCAGCCTGACCCAGCACTTGCTTGTCCGGACAGGTCATAGTGATTATCGGGTTCTTACCTTTTTCGGTCACCGTCTCGACCTTGATTTCGGGTGCAAGTTCGAAGAAGACCTTGTGCGAATAGCCAAGATCCATTTCGAGGACCTGACCATTGGCCTGCACTTTATAGCCGACACCGATGACTTCCTGGACGACCTTGAAGCCCTCAGACACGCCTTTAACCATATTTGCAGCCAGGGCACGATACAGTCCGTGCAAAGCCTTGTGCTCTCTCGAGTCGGAGGGACGCGTGAAATGAAGTTCGCCATCCTCGACGTTCATCGAGATGGCAGGGTTGACCTGCTGAGTAAGTTGTCCGAGAGGTCCTTTAACCGTCAGGACGTTATCGTCCGACATCGAAACCTCTACACCTTTTGGCAGTTTGATAGGCAATTTACCAATTCTTGACATTTCTATTTCTCCTCTCTTGATTAACTAATGTAACACAATACCTCACCGCCTACGTTAAGGCTGCGGGCCTCCTTGTCGGTCATAAGTCCCTTGGATGTGGAGACGATGGCAATACCCAGTCCGTTGAGGACGCGCGGCATTTCGTCAACCGAGACATATTTTCTCAAACCCGGGCTCGAGACACGTTTCAGTTCAGAGATAGCCGACATTTTGGTTACCGGATGATATTTCAAGGCCACCTTAATCGACTGGTTGGGCTTGCCCTCGTTCTCGAACTTGTAGTTCAGGATGTAGCCCTTCTCGAACAATATCTTGGTGATTTCTTTTTTCAAATTCGATGCAGGGATTTCGACAACTCTATGCTTTGCCATAATGGCATTTCTCATACGAGTCAAATAATCTGCAATAGGATCTGTTACCATTTCTGTTTCTTTTTTTTCAGTCTTGTAGTTTTGGACGAAGCCAACTTGCAAGGCTGTTGTTATATAATATTACCAACTTGCTTTTTTAACGCCGGGAATCAAACCGTTGACAGCCATCTCGCGGAAATTGATACGCGAGATACCAAACTGGCGCATATAACCTTTAGGACGACCCGTAAGCTTGCAGCGGTTATGCAAACGAATGGGGCACGCATTCTTCGGAAGTTTCTGAAGAGCGATGACAGCCTTCTCGACATCCTCGGGTTCACCCGTGCGGACAATTTCCTTCAAGGCAGCACGTTTGGCAGCATACTTGGCCACCATTTTTTCTCTTTTGCGTTCTCTTGCTTTGATTGATTCTTTAGCCATTTATCTCTTATTTTTGTTGATTTTTAAATGGTAAACCGAACTGCTTGAGCAGCGACATAGCCTCCTTGTCGGTCTTGGCCGAGGTGACAAAGGTGATGTCCATACCCTGAATACGATCGATCTTGTCAATGTCGATTTCGGGGAAAATAATCTGCTCTGCAATGCCAAAAGTATAGTTTCCCTTGCCGTCAAATCCTTTGTCATTGATACCACGGAAGTCACGGATACGAGGAATTGAAGCAGTGACGAGACGCTCCAAGAACTCATACATACGCTCACCACGAAGAGTGACACGGACTCCGATAGGCATACCGCGACGCAGCTTGAAGTTGGAGATATCCTTCTTCGATTTGGTAGCCACAGCCTTCTGGCCGGCGATGAGGGTCATTTCTTCAATACCTTTGTCAATAACCTTCTTGTCAGCAATAGCAGCCTTGCCAAGACCCTGGTTAAGGGTTATCTTGAGCAAACGGGGGCACTGCATAACGGTCTTGTACTGGTACTCGTTCATCAACGCAGGCTTGATCTCCTCGTTGTATTTTGTCTTTAAAGTCGGAATGTATGTCATTACTTGATTACCTCCCCTGATTTTTTGGAATAACGGACTAATTTACCTGTCTTCTCGTCAATTTTACGTCCAATTCTGGTAGGAGTCTTACCCTCAACAACCATAAGATTGGAGATGTGAATGGGAGCCTCAACGTCAACAATACCGCCCTGGGTGTTCTTTGCATTGGGCTTGGTATGTTTCTTGTTCACGTTGACACCCTCGACGATGGCGCGATTCTTTTCGGGATAGACCTTCAGCACCTTGGCGACCTTACCTTTGTCGTCACCGGCTATGACCTGAACCATATCCCCTTTTTTAACGTGCAATTTCATTTCTTTTTACTTTTATTTTTGTGAAAACCACAAAATGTTTTACAATACCTCAGGAGCTAATGAGACAATCTTCATAAACTGCTTCTCGCGAAGTTCACGTGCCACAGGTCCGAAGATACGTGTACCGCGAAGTTCGTCGGATGCAGTCAGAAGCACGCAAGCATTGTCATCGAAACGGATATACGTTCCGTCCTGACGGCGCACTTCCTTCTTAGTACGGACCACGACTGCCTTCGAGACAGCTCCTTTCTTAATATTGCCGGAGGGTAAAGCATCCTTGATGGCAACGACGATAGTGTCGCCAATGGTGGCATAACGTTTCTTGGTGCCACCCAGGACACGGATACACAGGGCACTTTTAGCACCACTGTTGTCGGCAACGGTCATTCTGGTTTCTTGCTGTATCATAATTACTTAGCTCTTTCTATTATTTCTACTAATCTCCAACATTTGCTTTTACTCAAAGGACGGGTTTCCATAATCCTTACAGTATCACCAATGTTGCATTCATTTTTCTCATCGTGAGCCATAAATCTGGTAGACTTCTTGACGAACTTGCCATATTTCGGGTGTTTCACCTTGCGCTCAACAAGCACAACAATGGATTTCTCCATCTTGTTGCTAACGACGACGCCGATTCTTTCTTTTCTTAAATTTCTTTCCATCATCAGATTCGGATTAATTGCCTTTTAATTTTGACCTTCAAGCTCACGTTTGCGGAGTTCCGTCAGGCAGCGGGCAATGTTTTTTCTACTTTCTTTAATTTTGTTAGGATTCTCGATGGGTGAAACAGCGTGGTTCAGCAGCATCTTCTGATACATAGCTCTTTCGTTGTCCAAACGTTCCTTGATTTCAGCGGTTGAAAGCTCTTTTAATACTAACTGGTTTTTCATCTCTTCTTATTTGTGTTAAGCTTCTTCGATATAATCTCTTCTAACAACGAACTTTGTCGTGATAGGGAGCTTTTGAGCGGCGAGGCGGAGAGCTTCCTTGGCCACATCCATAGGCACGCCCTCGCATTCGAAAAGCATAGTGCCAGGCATAACGCGAGCCACGAAATATTCAGGAGCACCTTTACCTTTACCCATACGCACCTCGTTAGGCTTCTTGGTGATGGGCTTGTCGGGGAAAATGCGAATCCAAATTTGACCCTCACGTTTCATATGACGGGTCACCGCTTGACGTGCAGCCTCTATTTGACGGCCTGTAATGAAACAGGTTTCGAGGGACTTGATGCCAAAAGTACCGAAAGCCAGTTCGTGGCCACGGAAAGCATTACCCTTGATTTTTCCTTTTTGCTGCTTTCTGTATCTTGTTTTCTTCGGCTGTAACATTGTTACTTCTTTTTTTATAGATTCAACATTCCGGAGAAATGAGTCCTCTGCAGGACATCCGGCGTGTCTTTATCTTACTTGGTGTTATTATTTCTATTGACGTTTCTTTTGCGGGGGCCTGAAGCCGGACGGCCCATTCCCACCGGGCGTTTGTTCTCTCTTGCAGCCTGACCGCCGACAGTAGAGGGGACCAGTTCGCGCTTGCCGTAGACGACACCGCGGCAGATCCACACCTTGACACCCATACGGCCATAGGCGGTGTGAGCTTCAGCAAGGGCATAGTCGATATCGGCACGAAGAGTATGGAGAGGCGTACGGCCTTCCTTGTAATGCTCGGTACGAGACATTTCGGCGCCGCCGATACGGCCCGAGATGGAAACCTTAATGCCCTCAGCACCGATTCTCATCGTCGAAGTGATAGCAGTCTTGATAGCACGGCGGTACTGGACACGGCCCTCAATCTGCTTGGCAATGTTCTGGGCAACGAGGACAGCGTCCAGCTCGGGGCGCTTCACCTCGGTGATGTTGATCTGAACATCCTTGCCAGTCAGCTTCTTCAATTCCTCTTTCAGCTTGTCGACCTCAGAGCCAGCCTTACCGATAATCAGACCCGGACGGGCGGTATTGATGGTGACAGTGAGAAGTTTAAGGGTTCTCTCGATATAGATCTTCGAGATACCCGCTTTGGCGAGACGAGCATTGAGGTACTTACGAATCTTATTATCCTCAACAAGTTTCTGCTCGAATTTTCTTCCGCCATACCAGTTAGAGTCCCATCCGCGGATGATACCTAATCTGTTTCCAATTGGGTTAGTTTTTTGTCCCATTCTTGAAATTCTTCTTATTGATTACTATTTATTATTCTTCTGTTTGAACCTTTGCCGGAGCAGCAGCATTCTCTTCGACACGGCTACCCACCACCATAGTGATGTGGTTGCTGCGTTTGCGGATTCTGTAGCCGCGACCCTGCGGAGCGGTGCGCATACGCTTCATCGTGCGACCCTCGTCGACCATAATGCTCTTCACATACAGCTGGCTGTCCTCAATACGCTTGCCCTCGTTTTTGGCCTGCCAGTTGGCGATAGCCGAGAGGAGAAGCTTGCGCATTTTGGGTGCAGACTCTCTGGGGTTGAACTGCAGGATTGCAAGAGCCTTGTCAACGTCGACACCACGGATAAGGTCGGCAACAAGGCGGGTCTTACGCGGAGAAGTCGGATTGTTCATCAACTTGGCCACATAGTAAGTCTTGTTGGCTTCTTTGCGTGCTTCAGCACTATTATGTTTTCTACGTCCCATTATTCTTTTTGCGTTTTACGATATCGGGAATGATATCCGATTTATTTTTTACCTTTGTCTTTTGATCCGGCGTGGCCGCGGAAGATGCGCGTGGGGGCAAATTCTCCAAGCTTGTGTCCAACCATATTCTCAGTAACATAGACGGGGATGAACTTGTTGCCGTTATGCACTGCGATGGTCTGGCCAACGAAATCGGGCGAAATCATAGATGCTCTCGACCAAGTCTTGATAGTGACCTTCTTGTTGGACTGCTGTGCCTCGATAACTCTTTTTTCCAGTTTGTGGAAAATATACGGACCTTTCTTTAATGAACGACTCATCTTTTACTGTAACTTTAATCGTTATTACTTCTTTCTTCTTTCGACAATGAACTTGCTCGACTGCTTCTTCGGGGCGCGAGTCTTGTAACCCTTTGCAGGGATACCCTTGCGCGAACGAGGATGTCCGCCGCTCTGACGGCCCTCGCCACCGCCCATCGGGTGGTCGACAGGGTTCATAACAACACCGCGGTTGCGCGGACGACGGCCCAAGTGACGGTTACGGCCAGCCTTACCGCCAACCTCAAGGTTGTGCTCCGGATTGGACACAACGCCGACGGTGGCGCGGCAAGCCTGCAGAATCATACGCATCTCGCCCGAAGGCATCTTGATGATGGCATACTTGCCATCGCGCGACATCAACTGGGCATAAACGCCAGCCGAGCGGACCATCTTGGCACCCTGGCCAGGACGCAGCTCGATATTGTGGATCAACGTACCGAAAGGAATCTCGGCCAAAGTGAGAGTATTGCCGATTTCAGGTGCGGCACCGGTACCCGACATAACAGTCTGGCCAACCTTGAGGCCCTGGGGAGCGATGATATAGCTCTTCTCGCCGTGCGAATACTGGATAAGGGCGATACGCGAGCTGCGGTTGGGGTCGTACTCGATTGTCTTCACGGTGGCGGGGTCGCCATCCTTGGTGCGCTTGAAGTCGACGAAGCGGTACAGTTTCTTGTGGCCGCCGCCGATATAACGCATAGTCATTTTACCCTGATTGTTACGGCCGCCGCTTTTACGCTTGCCATAAACAAGGCTCTTCTCCGGCTTTACAGCGGTAATGTCGTCATTGGTGACGACGATTTTGTGGCGCTGACCAGGAGTTGTCGGTTTGATTTTCTTTAAAGCCATTTCTCTTCTTTTAATGTTCTCTTATCAGTGGAACTTACTATTATTTAACTTATTAAATACTGCTGTAGAAATCGATGACATTGTCCGGAGCCAATGTTACGATAGCCTTCTTGAAGGCATTCGTGCGGCCCTGGATGAAACCGGCCTTGGTGTAGCGGTTCTTCGATTTGCCGGAATAATTCATCGTGTTCACATCAACAACCTTGACGTTATAGAATTTCTCCACAGCGTTCTTTATCTCAATCTTATTGGCACGCTTGTCAACGATAAAGCCATAGCGGTTGTTGGCTGGCTTGAGGGCAATACCCTTGTTACGCTGGATGCGGTTGAGCTTGGGTTCAGCAGCAGCCTCGGTAAGGCGGGTCATTTTTTCGCTGATGAGCGGTTTTACTATGATGTTCATTTGTTAAAAAATCTTAAACATTCTTAAAAACTCGTTTACTTCGTAGCCAGAACGCGGACAATTTCGGAAATTGAACCCTCCGAAACGACAATATTTGTGGCATTAACAATGTCGTAAGTATTTAATTGCGACACGTTTACCACTTTTACGTTCTTGAGGTTACGAGCAGACAAAGATACGAAATTATTTTGATTCTCAATAACAAAAAGCGATTTTTTGTCATTCACGTTGAGCTTGTTCAGAACCTCGATCATCTTCTTGGTCTTGGGAGCCTCGAAGGTGAAGTTCTCGACAACCGTCATAGCGTTATCGGCAGCCTTGTAGCTGAGAGCCGAACGGCGTGCCAAACGTTTCAGTTTGATATTCAGTTTGAAACGGTAGTCGCGCGGTTTGGGGCCGAAGATGCGGCCGCCACCCACGAAAACGGGGCTCTTGATATCGCCCGAACGGGCGCCGCCCGTACCCTTCTGGCGTTTAAGCTTGCGGGTGCTGTGGGCAATCTCCGAACGCTCTTTGCTCTTATGTGTGCCCTGACGCTGGTCGGCAAGATACTGCTTGCAGTCCAAATAGATAGCGTGGTCGTTGGGCTCGATTGCGAAGATAGAATCGTCGAGGGTGATGGTTCTACCGGTTTCGCTTCCGTTGATATTATAAACTTTTAACTCCATCTTTCCAGTTTTAAAATTGAACCTTTGGGTCCCGGTACAGAACCTTTAACAATCATTAAATTCTTCTCAGCGATGATTTTCACCACCTGAAGGTTTTGAATCTTGACGCGATGGTTGCCCGTCTGGCCAGCCATACGCATTCCCTTGAAGATACGCGAGGGATAGGACGATGCGCCGATCGAACCAGGAGCGCGGAGACGGTCGTGCTGACCGTGAGTGAGATCTCCAACACCGCCGAAACCGTGTCTCTTGACTACGCCCTGGAAACCTTTACCTTTCGAGGTTCCGACAACGTCAACAAATTCGCCTTCCTGGAAGACTTCAACAGTAAGGACCTCGCCATATTTCTTCTTGTGGCCCTCCTCAAAGCGGGAGAACTCGGCAAGATAACGCTTCGGCGTGGTGCCTGCCTTTGCAAAATGGCCCTTCATAGGCTTCGTGGTGTGAGATTCCTTCTTCTCACCAAAAGCCAGCTGAATAGCCTCATAGCCATCCTTTTCGATGGTTTTGACTTGTGTCACAACACAAGGACCAGCTTCAATAACTGTGCACGGTATTTGCTTGCCGTCGGCATCAAAAAGACTGGTCATTCCGATTTTTTTACCTAATAATCCTGACATTTCTTTTTTTTGTGGATTTAGTTTGTTGTTAGTTTTCAGCTTGCGTGCATCCTGCCGGATGCCACAACATTGGCTGAGTTAATTTCACACTTTGATTTCTACTTCGACACCACTGGGCAGCTCGAGCTTCATAAGAGCGTCGATAGTCTTGGTACGGTCGTTGATTTCGATGTCCATCAGACGTCTGTACGAGCTCAGTTCGAACTGTTCGCGCGACTTCTTGTTGACGAAGGTCGAGCGGTTCACAGTAAAAATCTTTTTGTTCGTAGGCAGCGGAATGGGGCCATTGACCACCGCCCCCGTCAGTTTGACGGTCTTTACGATCTTCTCGGCCGACTTGTCGACGAGGTTGTGATCGTACGATTTGAGTTTGATTCTAATTCTTTGACTCACGGTTTTTTAAGTTTAGAGATCTATTTAATAATAATTGTAATTGCTTTTGAGTATTGCTTCCTGCTGCTCCTTGCCCACGACGGCATAGTGCGAGAACTCCATTGTCGAGTTGGCACGGCCCGACGTGATAGTGCGCAGCGAGGTGACATAGCCGAACATCTGCTCCAGCGGCACCTTGGCGTGGATAGCCTGGACGCCCACCTTGGCAGTGATGTTCTCGAGCATACCGCGGCGGCGGTTCAGGTCGGCGGTGACGTCGCCCACATAAGCGTCGGGCGTCAACACCTCGAGCTTCATAATAGGCTCAAGCAGCACAGGCGCAGCCTTGCGGCAGGCATTCTTGAATCCGATTTTGGCGCAGACCTCGAACGAGAGCTGGTCGGAATCGACCGGGTGGAACGAGCCGTCGATGATGCGCACCTTCAGGCTGTCAAGCGGATAGCCTGCCAGCACGCCGTTCATCATAGCCTCCTTGAAGCCCTTCTCGAGCGAAGGAATAAACTCCCTGGGGATATTGCCACCCTTGACATCGTTGATGAACTGCAGCCCCTTGACGCCCTCGTCGGCAGGGCCCAGTTCGAACAGCACGTCGGCAAACTTGCCGCGGCCGCCCGTCTGCTTCTTGTAGATTTCGTGGTGCTGCACAGTCTGGGTAATAGCCTCCTTGTAGGCCACCTCGGGACGACCCTGGTTGACCTCCACGCCGAACTCGCGGCGCAAGCGGTCGAGGATAATGTCCAGATGCAGCTCGCCCATACCGCTGATGATGGTCTGGCCCGACACCTCGTCGCTCTTCACGCGGAAGGTGGGGTCTTCCTCGGCCAGCTTCAGCAGAGCATTGGTCAGCTTGTCCATATCGGCCTGTGTCAGAGGCTCCACGGCGATGCTGATGACCGGTTCGGGGAACTTCATCGACTCAAGGATAATCGGGTGCTGCTCGTCGCAGAGCGTCTGGCCCGTCTTGATTTCCTTGAATCCCACGGCAGCTCCGATGTCGCCAGCCTCGATGCGGTCCAGCGGGTTCTGCTTGTTCGAATGCATCTGCATAATGCGCGAGATGCGCTCCTTCTTGCCCGTATTGGCGTTATAGACATACGAGCCCGACTCCAGCGTACCAGAATAGACGCGGAAGAAGCACAGACGGCCCACATACGGGTCGGTGGCAATCTTGAAAGCCAGCGCCGAGAAGGGAGCCTTGACGTCGATCTTGCGCGTCTCCACCTTGTCGGTCTTGGGGTTGATGCCCTCCACGTCGTTGATGTCCAGCGGCGAAGGCAGGAAAGCGGCCACCGCGTCGAGCAGCGACTGCACACCCTTGTTCTTGAATGCCGAGCCGCACATCACAGGCGTGATTTTCATAGCCAGCGTAGCCTTGCGGATCTCGCCGATAATATCCTCCTCGGTTATCGAGTCGGGGTCGTCGAAGAACTTCATCATCAGTTCCTCGTTCTCTTCGGCCACACCCTCGATAAGCTTCTGGCGGTATTCGGCGACGGTATCCTTCAAGTCCTCAGGCATAGGCACCTCGTAGAATTTCTGTCCGTTCGACTCCTCGTCCCAGATCAGGGCCTTGTTGGTGATAAGGTTCACCACGCCCTTGTACAGATCCTCCTGTCCGATAGGTATTTCGATAGGTATAGGGTTGGCACCCAGGCGTTCCTTGATCTGCTTGACCACCGAGAAGAAGTCGGCGCCCGCGCGGTCCATCTTGTTGACGAAAGCGATGCGCGGCACCCCGTACTTGTCGGCCTGGCGCCAGACGGTTTCCGACTGAGGCTCGACGCCGCCCACGGCACAGAAGATGGCTATGGCGCCGTCAAGCACACGCAGCGAGCGCTCCACCTCGACGGTGAAGTCCACGTGGCCAGGAGTGTCTATAATGTTGTATTTATAGTGCTTATCCTTCCAATCCCAATAGACGGTGGTGGCGGCCGAAGTGATGGTGATGCCACGCTCCTGCTCCTGCACCATCCAGTCCATCGTTGCCGAGCCCTCGTGGGTCTCGCCCAGCTTGTAGTTCTTGCCCGTATAGTACAAGATGCGCTCCGTCGTTGTCGTTTTGCCGGCATCGATGTGAGCCATTATACCAATATTTCGTGTCAAATGAAGGTCGGACATTGCTAAGCTGATTTGAGATTAGATAATAAGATAATACTATATATATACTGCATTAGAATCTGAAATGCGAGAAAGCCTTGTTGGCCTCGGCCATACGGTGGATATCCTCTTTGCGCTTGAAAGCGGCGCCTTCCTCTTTGTAGGCGGCCTGGATTTCAGCGGCCAGCTTGAGGGCCATCGTTTTCTCGCTGCGCTTGCGCGAGAAGCTGATGAGGTTCTTCATACCGATCGACTGCTTGCGCTCGGGGCGGATTTCGGTAGGCACCTGGAAGGTGGCGCCACCGATGCGGCGGCTCTTCACCTCGACCGAGGGGGTGATGTTGGCCAGAGCCTTCTTCCACACTTCGAGGCCGTCCTCTTTCGTGCGGTCGGCCACAACGTCGATGGCCTCATAGAAAATCTTGTAGGCGATGGTCTTCTTGCCGCCCATCATCAGGTTGTTGACGAACTTGGTGACGAGGACATCATTGTATTTCGGATCCGGAAGGATGATTCTCTTTTTGGGTTTTGCTTTTCTCATTTTTCTTTATCAAGCTAAAAACATTCTACGAAAAAATTACTTTGCTGCCTGTTTCGGACGTTTGGCACCGTATTTGGAGCGGCGCTGACGGCGGCCGTCAACTCCCGAGGTGTCGAGTGCACCGCGGATGATGTGATAACGAACGCCGGGGAGGTCCTTGACACGACCGCCGCGGATCATAACGATGGAGTGCTCCTGCAGGTTGTGGCCCTCGCCGGGGATGTAGGCGTTGACTTCCTTCTGGTTGGTAAGGCGCACACGGGCCACCTTACGCATAGCCGAGTTAGGTTTCTTAGGGGTTGTGGTGTACACACGGGTGCAGACGCCGCGGCGCTGCGGGCACGAGTCCAAAGCGGGAGACTTGCTCTTGTACTCCATTTTCTGACGTCCTTTGCGAACTAATTGCTGAATTGTTGGCATTTTCGATTTTTAATATTATTATTTCTAAATTAATGTTTTCCGTTCAGTTTTGAGGGCACAGTATACCCTTCAAATGGAGTGCAAAAGTACGACCATTTTTATTACTGGCAAAATGTTGAAGTAAGAAACATTCTTAAAAAAAGTTAAAATCTTTTGGCGCTATTGATTTTCTGCATTTTACAACTTTACATTTTTCTTTTGCCTTCCCGAAAAAGCGGCCCCAGCAGAGGCGTTTCCGACCCGTTTTCGGGACGGTTTTTCCCGATTTTCGGCAAAATTTATCAACAGCTGTTGAAAAGTTTTTCCACCCCTCCGCGCGTCCCTTCTCCCCCGCCCCGGCCAGGCCCTCGGAAAGAAGAAAAAAGGGGCTTGAATAATTAACACTAATTAAGAAAACAATTCTTAAAATTTAACATTTCAAGGAGATGGAAACCGCCGAAAAACGTGCCAAAAATGCGATTTTGCAACTGGCTGGTTTCCAGGGGTCAAATACCTACCAAAGTTCACCCAAATTTTTACCAAATTTTTACCAAATTCGGCGCCAGTGGGCTTTGATAGGGCAATTGTTAATTTTAAGTTAATTTTTCGCCCTGCGGAGGGGGTTCCAATCGGTGCCGTCATCGGGAAAAAGGGGCGCAAGGTGCGGAAAGGAAAAAAAAATTCGCGGGCTCTGTAAAAAAGGGCCGCAAAATGTTACATATATTCTCAGGAAAGGCAATCGGGGCTATGCGCGCGAACAAATATTTTTGCATATTGTGGCAAAATGTGTATCTTTGTAGTGTCCAATGCCAGGGCTGCCTCTCCGCACAACTCTGACATACAAATTATTAACCAATCTCAAAACAAAAAAAAACATTATGAAACGCATCAATTTACTGTTATTGTTTGTCGCGGTACTGGCCACGGCAGGTGCCCAAACACTGAACTACACGAACGGTTTGGAGAACAAGAAAATCAAGCTGCCGCAGGTGAGCAATATGCACATCGTAGGCCAGCAGGACGGCTTGTTGCTGGGCGTGACCGACAAGTACACCACTTTCCTGAAGAATCACATCAAGAAGGAGATTATGGTGGTGGCATTGGACGAGAATATGAACATCGTGCGCAGCATCGAGCTGCCCGAAACGAAGGACTCGTACACCCAGACGGCCACCTACTTTGAGGGCAAGGTGTACCTGCTGACCAGCCGCAAGGAGAAGACCAGCACCTACTACGAGCGCACGGTGGTCGACGCCGCCACGATGCAGAAGGTGGGCGAAACGACCACAATCTACACCTACACCAGCGAGCGCAAGGACCAGAGCTTCCAATGGATCGAGCAGTCGCCCAACGGCACGCTGTCGGGCCTGATACACATCACTACGAGCCGCAAGAGCGACAAGTTCGAAGCCGTGCAAATACTGCTGGACGAGGAGATGAACATCGAATGGCAGCGCGACTATGCCATCTATTCGCTGAGCAATATGCTGGTGACCGACGACGGCGAGATTATCACCATCGGCTACTCGGGCGGCAAGACGGGAAGCGTCTATATCAGCGTGCTCAACGAGGCCAACGCCTTCGACTTTGAGGAGCCGACCAATCTGAAAATCAAAGACGTGCGCCTGGCAGGATACAAGGACGGCAAGATTCTTGGCGTGGGCTTCGGCATCAACGCGGCGAAGGACGACGCGGTGCAGTATTTCGGCGTCGCCGCCGACATCAAGAGCCAGCGCGTCAACATCGGCTACCAGACCCTTACCGACCAGGAGTGCAACATACTCGCAAACATCGACTTGAGCAAGAAATCGCGCGGCGTATACACCGACATCCTCTTCCTGAAGCATTGCCAGCCCACCGAATACGGCGCCGTGGCCACGATACAGACCCGTATGATTGTGGAGACCTGCAACCAGAACGGCGGCTGCTCAATCAAGTCGTACTCCTACGGCACCCTCATCTTCGGCATCGACAACGACGGCAACGTAGCCTGGCACCACGGCATCCGCAAATCAATGAAGCAGAACGGCTACCCCACCCTGCTCACCGACGCCGTCTGCGTTGAAGGCAGCGACGTCTACCTGCTCCAGTCCGAAAGCCCCAAATGGGCCCCGGTCTACAACGTCGAGAAGAAGGCCAAGACCCAGAAGATGAACTCGGGCACCAAGGTGCTGGGCGTCTACCACATCGACGCCAACGGCTCCATCATCAAGGAGGTGGAGAAGATGAAGAAGGCCGTGGTCCTCAACGACAACACCAAGAAAGTCGGCAACAGCCACATCGGCTTCCTCTACTCGACAAGCGGCATCTCGATGATTAAAATGAAATTCTAACAGCCCGAGAGAATGATGAGAACACCACGCCTGATCATAGCTTTGGCCCTGACCGTCCTGCTTGGCGGCAAGGCCCTTGCGCAGCCAGCCCCGCTGTTCGACGGCATACGCTGCCGCGGCGAGATGCCCGCTGACCTGCGCAAGAGTATGGAACAGCTGTATATGGAAGACAAGCAGCGCGTTAGGGACTACAACAACGGCAAGCTGCCCAACCGCGACAAGGTGCTCACCTCGTCCTACTACATCAGCCGCCTGATGTCGAGCGGACGCATCCTCTACGGCGACCCCGTCAGCCTGATGATGAACCGCATCGCCGACACGCTGCTGGCCGCCTATCCCGACATCCGCAACGAGCTGCGCATCTATACCGTCAAGTCGTCGGAAGTCAACGCCTTCACCACCGGCCAGGGTATGATCTTCGTCAACCTGGGACTTGTGGCGCAGGTCGAGGACGAGGCACAGCTGGCCTTCGTGCTCAGCCACGAGATAATACACTATGTCCGCAAGCATAACCTCGAGATGCTGGCGCGCAAGCACACCAACAAGGACACCACCAGCGAGGCGGGCCTGGCCGACTTTCTGCGCTATCACAGCCGCTCGCGCGAAATGGAGCGCGAAGCCGACAGCCTCGGCATCGAGATGTTCTATGCCAACAGCCCCTACGACAAGCGCGTGACCGACGGCTTCTTCGACGTGCTGCAGTACGGATACCTGCCCTTCGACGAAATCGAGTTCGACACGGCGCATTTCAACACGGAGCATTTCAAGCTGTCGAAAGGCACCTTCCTGGACCAGGTCAAGCCGATTTCGGCCCGCGAGGACTACAACGACAGCCTTTCGACCCACCCCAACCTGATGAAACGTCGCCTTGCCACCAGCAACCAGCTGGCCTCGCTTGCCGGCGGCAGCCACTATGTGGTGACCACCGAGAAGGAGTTTGACGAGCTTCGCACGCTGGCGCGTATGGAATGCATCCGCCAGGACCTCATACTGGCCGAGTATGCTTCGGCCTACTACAACTGCTACGTCCTGCTGCGCCGCCAGCCCGACAACGCCTACCTGCATCTGGCCAAGGCGCAGGCCATCTACGGCGCCTCAAAGTTCCGCACCTATGCGGCGGCATCGAGCACCAGCGACTACCGCGACAAGGAAGGCGAAATCCAGCAGGTCTACCACCTGATGCGACGCGCCAAGCCCAACGAGCTCTGCATCGCGGCCATCCGCGACGTTTGGGAGACCCACCGCCGTCTGCCCCAAGAGCC
>OCTW011583898.1_pt1 | contig 19551 bp, 16 predicted proteins | sample 1539671 | NCBI WGS metagenome assembly OCTW01 (sample SAMN02144230, study PRJEB22623) | gut metagenome | biome: sheep rumen | host: Ovis aries | place: New Zealand
TTACCTGATGTAAATGGAAGAGCTGCTATATTAAAAGTTCATGCAAGAAATAAGAAATTTGCATCTGATGTTGATTTTGAAGATATCGCACATAGAATCCCAGGATTCTCAGGTGCAGATATTGAAAACTTATTAAATGAAGCTGCATTACTTGCTGCACGTGATAATCGTAAAGTTATAAATAGATTTGACATTGATGAAGCAACAGACCGTGTAATGATGGGACCTGCTAAGAAGAGTCACAAAATGACTGATAAAGAACGTAACAGAGTAGCACATCATGAAGCAGGACACGCTGTAATTGGTTTAAAACTTGAGCACTCTAATGTTGTTCAAAAGGTAACAATTATTCCACGTGGTCAAGCTGGTGGTTACGCATTAATGATGCCTGAAGAGGAAACTTATTTATCAACAAAGAGCGAATTACTAGAGCGTATTACAGGATACCTTGGTGGTCGTGTTGCTGAAGAAATAGTATATGGTGATGTATCTACAGGTGCATCTAACGACTTCGAACAAGCAACTAAAATTGCTCGTTCAATGGTAACTCAATATGGTATGTCTGGTCTTGGTCCTGTAACTTATGAACAAAACCAAGGTTCAGTATTCTTAGGTAGAGATTATCTAAAAGACAAGAATTTCTCTGACCAAGTAGCATTCGATATTGATAAAGAAACACGTAAGATTATTGAAGAATGTTATGTTAATGCTAAAAACTGTTTAATCGAAAATAGAGATCTATTAGAAAAGATTGCATATTATCTTGAAGAGATTGAAACAATCACTAAGAAAGATATCGATGAAATCAATGAAACAGGCTCTCTAAAGTGGTATGATGATCAAAAAGCTGCTAAAGAAGCTTTAAAAGAATCTCAAACTAAGGAAAAAACAGTTGTAGAAAATACTGAAAATAAGAGTGCTGAAGAAACAATCACTTCTTCTAACGAAAATGTTGAAACTACTACTTCAAACGAAGCATTAGATGATACTTCTTCTAAGGATGAGGAATAATATCAATGAGAATTGATAAATATCTTAAGGTTTGTAGAATCATTAAACGTAGAACATTAGCTAAAGAGGTAACTGAAAGTGAAAGAATCTTAGTTAATAATAAAGTTGTAAAGCCAAGTTATCAAGTAAAAATTAATGATTTAATTACTATAGAATTTGGAAATAAAGACGTTACAGTTAGAGTTCTATCAATTGATGAATATACAAAAAAACAAGATGCTAATACAATGTATGAATTAGTAAGTGAAAAGATAAAAACAATATCAAAGGTTGCATAAGGCAACCTTTTTATTTTGTGTTTACTTTAATTGAAAAGATAGATTAAATGTTCTATAATTAAAGCATACTAATATATAAATTTTAAAGAAAAAAACAGGAGGATTTATATGCCATTAGTTGATACAAGAGAAATGTTTAAAAAAGCTTATGATGGACATTATGCTATTGGAGCATTTAACATTAACAACATGGAACAAATTCAAGGAATTGTTGATGCATGTAATGAATTACATTCACCAGTTATCCTTCAAGTTTCACGTGGTGCAAGAAAATATGCTAAACCTATCTATTTAAGAAAGATGGTTGAGGCAGCATGCGAGGATTCTAATATTCCTATTGCATTACACTTAGACCATGGTGATACATTTGAAACATGTAAAGATTGCATTGACCAAGGATTCTCATCAGTTATGATTGATGGTTCTTCTTTATCTTACGAAGAAAATGTAGCATTAACACGTAAGGTTGTTGAATATGCACACGATATTAATGCACACCCATCAAATCCACGTTATATTACTGTTGAAGGTGAACTTGGTGTACTTGCAGGTGTTGAGGAAGATGTTCAATCTGAAACACATTCATACACTGACCCAAATATGGTTGAAGACTTTGTAAAGAGAACAGGTGTTGATTCACTTGCAATTGCAATTGGTACAAGCCATGGTGCTTACAAATTTAAACCAGGCACAAAACCACAATTACGTTTTGATATTCTTGAAGAAGTTTCAAAGAGACTTCCAGGATTCCCTATCGTTTTACATGGTGCTTCTTCCGTTATGCAAGAATATGTAAAAATGGTTAACCAATATGGTGGTTCAATGCCAAATGCTATTGGTGTTCCTGAAGATTTACTTGCAAAAGCTGCTAAAATGGCTGTATGCAAGATTAACATTGATTCAGATGTAAGATTAGCTTCTACTGCTATGGTAAGAAAGCACCTTGTTGAGCATCCTGATCATTTTGACCCACGTCAATATCTAACAGATGCTAGACAAGCAATACACGATATTGTAGCACACAAAATAAAAAATGTTTTAGGTTCAGAAAATAAAGCTTAGTAATTAATTTGAAATGACCATATATTATATATATGGTTTTTTCATTTATTTTTGTAAATCTCTTTTTATTTTGACAAATATAGTGTATAATTTGAAAAGGACACTGATTTTAAAAAAATAAAATTTTTAAAATACTATATCTTAACTATTTTCATGGAGGTTATAATTATGTCTGATCAATTAACACAACAAGAACAAGTAAGACGTGAAAAGTTAGAAAAATATAAAGAATTAGGACTTGATCCATTTGGTCAAAAATTTGATGTAAAAGACCATGCTCAAGACTTAAAGGATAAATATCAAGATAAAACTGAGGAAGAATTAGAATCATTACACGCAACAGGAACAGTTGCAGGTAGAATTATGTTTATCCGTAAGATGGGTAAAGCTTCATTCTTCTCAATTCAAGATAGATCTGGATTTATGCAAGTATACATCAGAAAAGATGTAGTTGGTGAAGAACAATATGCATTATTCAAATTAGCTGACATCGGTGATATCGTTGGTGTTGAAGGTTCTATGATGAAAACTCAAACTGGTGAGTTAACATTACGTGCAACTAAATATACACATTTAGTAAAAGCTTTAAAACCTCTTCCAGAAAAATTCCACGGATTAACTGACACTGAGGAACGTTACCGTAGAAGATATCTTGATTTAATTATGAATCAAGATTCAAAGCGTGTTGCTATTTTAAGACCACGTATTATTCGTGCATTACAACAATATTTCGATGAGCACGGATTTATTGAAGTAGAAACTCCAGTTCTTCAAAATATTCAAGGTGGTGCAAGTGCTAGACCATTCATTACACATCATAATGCATTAGACTGCGACTTCTACTTACGTATTGCAACAGAATTACACTTAAAGAGATTAATCGTTGGTGGACTTGAAAGAGTTTATGAAATTGGTAGAATCTTCCGTAATGAAGGTATGGATAAAACTCATAACCCTGAATTTACAACAGTTGAACTATACCAAGCATATGGTGATTTATCAAGCATGATGGAATTATGTGAAGGTGTAATCAGATTTGCAGCTCAAAAGGTTGTAGGTAAGGAATTATTCCGTAACCCATTCAATCCTGAAGGTGAACAAATCGACATTTCTAAGCCATTCAGAAAAGTTACTATGTGCGAATTAATCAAAGAAAAGACTGGTATTGATTTTAAAGCAAACAACTATACATTAGATGAAGCTAAAGCTTTAGCTAAAGAACATAATGTTCCAGTTGAAGCACACTTCCAAGTAGGTCATATTATCAATGCATTCTTCGAAGAATTCTGCGAAAAAGACTTAATTCAACCTACATTCTTAATGGGACACCCACTAGAAATTTCTCCATTAACTAAGAAAGATCCTGAAGACCCAAGATTCACTCAACGTTTTGAATTATTCATTGGTGGACATGAATTTGCAAATGCTTATACAGAATTAAATGACCCAATTGATCAAAAAGAGCGTTTCTTAGAGCAATTAGCTGAAAAAGATGCTGGTAATGATGAAGCAAATGGTATGGACCAAGACTTCTTAGATGCCCTAGAATATGGTATGGCTCCTGCTGGTGGTATTGGTATTGGTGTAGACCGTTTATGTATCTTCTTAACTGAATCAGATTCAATTAGAGATGTAATTTTATTCCCTCAAATGAAGTTACGTAACGAAAACAAACAATAATAATAAAAGCTCTTTATTCAAATTAGAATAAAGAGTTTTAATTTATTAAAGAAAGGAATTTAATTATGACAATTTATGAAGATTATACAAGCTGGAAAGAAGAAAATTCTAGCCTTATTCAAGAATTAATTAAATTAAAAAGTCCAATTATTACAAGAATTATTCACGTTTTAGCCGTAATAGATTATCTAAATAATCAATATTATAATCAAGGCGGTCTTGATAATGATAGTGAAGTAATTTTTGAAACAGGATTTGACTATATAACTAATCACTTTATCACTATCTCTACAATATTACAAAAAGAATTTAGAGGCAATTTAATTCAAATGAACCAAATCGCCAAAACAATCAATCTTCTTCTTTATACTAATGATTTTCAAAAAGAATTAGAATATAGTGATGATTATAGTGAAAGCGATAAAGAAAAACTTAATGATTTTGAACAAAAAGTTCTTTCATATATTGATAGACATGAAGAATGCCCTGATGAAATGTTTGGTTTATTAAATGATATAACATTTGATATTTTTGATTCAAACTATCGTTCAATTAACGATATTATGTATGATATTGCAATCGAGCTAGATTTAGTTCCAAATCCAGATAATAATGAAGCTATTGATAATATATTTGGAATAAAAGCTAATGAACTATAATTTTAGAAAAGCTATTTACTCAGATTTAGATCAAATATTAAACATTGTAAAAGATGCGAAAGCGTATTTAAAAAAAAGTGGTTCAAACCAATGGAATGGACCAAACGGATATCCCAATTTATCAGATTTCAAATTAGATATTGATAATGGTAATTTATATGTTTTAACAGATTTAGATAAAGTAATTGGCTTTGAAGCTTTAATCATAGGAAATGATAAAAACTATCAAAAAATAGATGGAAAATGGTTAACTAATTCTGCTAATTATATGTCTATCCACAGAATAGCTATATCAAAAGAGTATAGAGGAAAAAACATTTCAAAATATTTAATTCAAAACGCTATAAATTTAGCCAAAATTTTGAATATAGACGCTTTAAGAGGCGATACCCATCAATTAAACGTTCCTATGCAAAAACTCTTTCTAAGCCAAAATTTTAAGCATTGTGGAACAATTGAATTAGTTGATACAAAATTTGATAATCTAAGATTAGCATTTGAATATAAAATTGAATAACAAAAAAAGATGTTATAAATAGTATTCGTTACTATCTTATAACATCTTTTATTTTTAAGCTAATATTTCATCTACTACTTCTTTTAATTCTTTATCTTTACAATTAGCATTAAAATACTCAATAAATGAAGGTCTAAGAAGAGCTCCTCTAACTAATTCTCTATCAATAGTTTTTAAAGATTCAGTTAATGGCTTAAATGTATTTGTTTTTACTACATCTAAAATCTTCTTATTTCTTTGTTCAGGTTCTCTACGCTCTTTTGGATATCCTTGACCTGATTGACCATTAAATAATTGTTCGAAACAATATTTAAGATTAAGTTCTGCACCCCAACCAAATCCTTTTGCGAATGGGAATGAAGCACAATTACCATCATTAATTTGTGCAAACATATATGCATCAGATGGATCAATAATTAATCCACAGTTTACACCTGGGAATGCATTACATGCTAACATAGCACCACTACCTGTACCACAACCTGTGATAACGAAATCAGCAGCACCACTATTTAATAATACAGCAGCTAAAATACCGTTTTGAACATATGTTAATGATTTATCATTACTATCAAACATACCAATGTTATATACAGTATGACCTTTTGGTTCAACAACTTCTTTTAAAGTATTGAATACTAATTCATTTTTAGCAGCTTGTGAATTTTCATTAATTAATACGATTTTCATATAATAAAGTTCTCCTTCGCCTTAATTATACCATAAACTCTTATTTTTTAATTTTTAAACATGCGTCAATTAAACCTTTAAATAAAGGATGAGGACGATATGGTCTTGATTTAAACTCAGGATGGAATTGACATGCAATGAAATAAGGATGATTCTTTATTTCAACAATTTCAACTAGACCTGTTTGTGGATTAATACCAGAAGCTTTTAAATCCTTTTCTTCTAATACATATTTATACTTATTATTAAATTCATATCTATGTCTATGACGTTCTTTAATAAGATTAGTATTATAAGTCTTAGCAGCTAATGAATCTTTTGTTAATTCACAATCATATAATCCAAGTCTTAATGTTCCACCTAGATTAATGCCTTGATACTGATCTGGTAAATAATCAATGATAGGATTTGTTGTCTTTTCATTTAATTCAGTTGAATTTGCATCTGAAAGATTAAATTCATCTCTTGCATATTCAATACAAGTCAATTGCATACCAAGACAAATGCCAAGGAATGGAATATTATTTTTTCTAGCATAACGTATAGCACAAATCATTCCTTCTGTACCACGCTCACCAAATCCACCTGGCACTAATAATCCATCATTATTTTTAAATATTTCGCTAACGTTTTGATCATTAACATTTTCAGCTTGAATACAATTAATATTAACTTTTACATTATCACTATAACCTGCAGCTTTTAAAGCTTCATTTACAGAAATATAAGCGTCTTGTAGTTCAACATATTTACCTACTAACGCAATATTTACTTCACCCTTTAATGACTTTAAACGACTTATAAAATTATTCCATTCGCTTAAATCAGCTTCTTTAGCATTTATTCTAAAGTGTTTTAAGATAGTATCATCTACATGTTGATCATGTAATCTATTTACAATTTCATATAATATTGGACAATCTACAGATTCAACAACAGCTTCTTGTGGCACATCACAGAATATTGAAATCTTAGTTTTTTGTTCATCAGATAATGATACTTCACTTCTTAATACAATAATATCTGGTTGAATACCAATACCTCTTAATTCTTTAACAGAATGTTGAGTAGGTTTGGTTTTTATTTCACCTGCAGCATGAAGATATGGTACTAATGTTGTATGGATATATAATGTATTATCATATCCAAAATCACGTCTTGCTTGTCTAATAGCCTCAAGGAATGGTGTTGATTCGATATCACCAACAGTTCCACCGATTTCAGTGATTACTACATCTGCATCACTAACTTCTGCAGCTTTAATTAATTTTGATTTTATTTCATTTGTAATATGAGGAATTACTTGAACAGTAGCTCCTAAATATTCACCACGGCGTTCTTTTGAAATAACAGAAGAATAAACTCTACCTGTTGTAATATTAGATTCTTGAGTTAAATTCTCATCTATAAATCTCTCATAATGACCTAAATCAAGGTCTGTTTCAGCACCATCGTCTGTAACGAATACTTCACCATGTTGATATGGTGACATAGTGCCTGGATCCACATTGATATATGGATCAAATTTTTGCATAAATACTTTTAAACCTCTTTGTTTTAAAAGTCTACCAACGCTAGATGCAACAATTCCTTTACCAAGTGATGATACAACACCACCAGTTACGAATATAAATTTTGTTTCCTTCATAGAAATGAACTCCTTATTAGTTTTTTTTTTGCGGTTTTTACCACAAATAAAAAAAGAAATTAGGGAGTGTGCCCTTAAAAATTATACTACACCGATTTATTCATTACAAGTGATTTAAAATAAAAAATTGAAGTAGATATATGTATCGCTTATTCTTAATTTGAATAATACAATATCATCTACTTCAATTATGTTTACTTATTTAAATAAATATTATTTTCTTTCATAAATTTTTCAATGTCTTCTGGCTTCTTTAATATTTCACTTGAAAGACATACACATCCATCCTTAGTAATTAACACATCATCTTCAATTCTAATACCAATGTTTTCTTCAGTAATATATAAACCTGGTTCATTAGAAACTACTGAACCCTCTTTAAGAGGTGTATAATCACATAAGTCATGGCAATCAAGGCCTAAATGATGGCTTACACCATGGAAGTAATATTTTCCTACTTCATCTTTATTTTTAATTAAACCAATCTTAAATAATTCTTCTTCATAATATTTAACAAGAATTTGATTACATTCTTTTAATGTAATGCCTGGTTTCATTGTATTAAACATTAATTCTTGACCTTTTAATACAATATTATAAATTTGTTTTTGTCTATCACTAAATTTTCCATTTACTGGGAATGTACGTGATATGTCTGAACAATAATAATTATAAGTTGAACCTAAATCAAATAAGATTAATGAATTTTCTTCAATCTTATCTTTATTTTCAGAATAGTGTAGACAGCATCCATTTTTACCTGATGCTGCAATTGTATCAAATGCATATCCATTTGCACCATTAAACTTAATTGCTTGATCAAAATAACTTTCTAATTGATATTCATACATACCAGCTTTTGCATGTTTCATTAATTCTTCAATACCAAGACGGGTAATATGAATAGCTTTTTTAATTTCTTCAATTTCATTTTGAGTCTTAATTGTTCTAGCATGTTTAAAAATATCTCTACCTTGTCTAATATGAACAAATGGATATTTTTCTAAAACACTTTTTGCAAATGTTTCAACAAATGATAATGGATCATCTGGTTCAGCTCTATTTATATCTAAATATAAATTTAATCCATCTTTAACATTATTCATAAACCAATTATCAAAGTTATCAATATAATTAATAATTTCAATACCAGATATTTCTTTAGCTTCTTCTTTATTTAATCCTCTTCCAACCCATTTTTCTGCAACAGGGTCATATGGTTTAATAAATAAGAATGTCATGCATTTTGATTCTTTAGTCTTAATTAATACGACAATATCTCTAGATTCTTTTATACCTGTTGTATAAAAGAAATTACGACAAGGATTATATTTATCTTCTCCTTCTTTTGGTGCAAATGATATTAACATTGAGTTATTATCTAAATATTCAAATAATTTTTTTCTATGTTCTATATATTCAAATTTATCCATTTTAATGCCTCCAAAAAATCTTATAAAAAAAGAAAAGACTCCTGAAAAAAAGCTCAGGAGTCTTTGGAACCTTGGTACACACGCGGGTTCATTTGTGATTATTTATTTTAGGGAGAGAGTTCACAAATGTTCCGTTAATGCATGAGACTTCGATTCTTTTAAAAAAAATTGTTTTAGTTAGTTTTTATTTTATTGTTTTGTTGTTTGTTTACCTTATTTTTCATAAGGCAATATTATTATAATATATAAACCTTTATTAGACAAGCAGCAAATTATGTTTCAATGTGAAAATAATGTGAATTTTCTATTTAATTGGTTTTAATACTTTCTTACCACCCATATATGGTTGAAGTGCTTGTGGAACATTAATTGAACCATCTTCATTATAATTATTTTCAATAACAGCAATTAAACCACGTGGTGATGCTACTACAGTATTATTTAAAGTGTGGCATAGGTGTGTACCATCTTGATCTTTATAACGTATACCAAGTCTTCTTGCTTGTGCATCACCTAGTGTTGAACAAGAACCTACTTCAAAATACTTTTGTTGTCTTGGTGACCAAGCTTCAACATCGCATGATTTAACCTTTAAATCAGCTAAATCACCTGTACAGCATTCAAGTTGACGAACAGGAACATCTAAGCTTCTGAAATAATCTACAGTTAATTTCCATAACTTATTGTACCAAGTCATAGAATCCTCTGGCTTACAAATTACAATCATTTCCTCTTTTTCAAATTGGTGTACACGATATACTCCACGCTCTTCAATACCATGAGCACCAACTTCCTTACGGAAACATGGTGAATATGATGTAAGTGTTAAAGGTAATTGTTGATCTTTAATGATTTGACCTTTAAATCTACCGATCATAGAGTGTTCAGAAGTACCGATTAAATATAAATCTTCTCCTTCAATCTTATACATCATGTTTTCCATTTCAGCAAATGACATAACACCATTTACAACATCACCATGAATCATGAATGGAGGAATAACATATGTGAATCCATTATCGCACATAAAATCACGTGCATAAGCTAACATTGCTGAATGAAGTCTTGCAATATCACCTACTAAATAATAGAATCCATTACCTGATGTACGTGCTGATGCATCTTTATCAAGACCATCAAAACGTGCCATAATATCAGCATGGAATGGTACTTCATAAGGAGGAACAACTGGTTCACCAAAACGTTGTACTTCAACATTGAATGAATCATCTTTACCAACAGGAACAGATGGGTCAACAATGTTAGGAATTACATACATTTTTTTTAAAAATTCTTCATTTAATGAAGGTAATTTAGCATCTAATTCATCAATCTTATTAGCATATTCACCAACAGATTCTTTAACCTTTTGTGCTTCATCTTTCTTACCTTCACGCATTAATTTACCAATTTCACCTGAAGCTTTATTCTTTTGTGCCTTTAAACCTTCAACTTCAGTTTTGATAGCTCTAATTTGTCTATCTAATTCAATAACTTCATCAACTAAAGGTAATTTTTCATCTTGGAATTTTTTCTTAATGTTTTCCTTAACAATTTCAGGATTTTCTCTTACAAATTTAATATCTAGCATAATATTTCTCCTATAATAAATTTATTATATTAAAAAAGTCCCTAAGACTTTTTTAAATCTTAAGGACGAATTATCGCGGTGCCACCTTAATTCTGAATAAATCAGCTCTCTTTTTCTGTAACGTAGAAATTACGAAAAATCTCCAAAGTAGATTCATTATAATCTTGTTTAACTATTTTCACCACACATAGTCTCTCTACAAAACTCTAATTATAATTACTTGTCTTTTTCATCAATTTTTAACAACATAATTATAATCTATTTTACAATCTCTTGCAAGTAAATTTAATCGAAGAAAAATAAAGACATTCTAAATTTTTAGAATGCCTTCATCATTTTATAATTTCCTAATAGTTTAATTTTCTAGTTCCTTTTCTATAAATTAATTACAACTTTGTAGAACCCAATTTTAAATATATATTCACAATTCATAAACCCTACAATTTAATTACAAAATTATTTTTAATTTACTTTCCTAGATAATCTTTTCTATACAAGATTATAATTTACTTCTTTATTATAAACTAACTTATATGTAGCTGTCAATATATGTCGAAAAAAGAGAGAAACATTTTCTCTCTTTATTCTTCTATGCCATCAATTTGTTTTCTAAATTGATTTTTATATAATTCAAAATAATATCCTTTTTTATTTAGTAATTCTTTATGAGTACCACTTTCTACAATTCTTCCTTTATCCATTACGATAATTAAATTAGAATTAACGATAGTTGAAAGTCTATGTGCAACGATAAAGCTAGTTCTATTCTTTAATACCTTAGATATAGCATTTTGTATTTTTTCTTCGCTCTTTGTATCAATTGAGGATGTAGCTTCATCTAAAATCAATAATTTAGGATTTGCAACAATCGCACGTGCAAATGATATCAATTGCCTTTCTCCTTGAGAAAGTCTTGAACCACCTTCTCCTACATTTGTATTGTATTTATCTGGTAAGGATTCAATAAAATCTTTTGCATCTACTATTTCAAGCGCTTTAATACATTCCTCATCACTAGCACTTAAATTACCATATCTTACATTATCTAAGATTGAACCTGAAAATAATTGTGGTGATTGCAATACATAACCTAGATTAGAATGAAGCCAACCTACAGATCTATCTTTATAATCAACATCATCAATTAATATTGAACCATTAGTTGGTTCATAAAATCTAGATATTAAGTTTATAATTGTAGATTTACCGCTTCCTGTGTGTCCTACAAGGGCCACAGACATACCAGATTCTACTTTTAAATTAAAATCATGTAAAACTTCTTCTCCAGTATTATACTTAAAATCTACATTTTTAAATTCTACTTTTCCTATTAACTCTTCATAATTTTCTTTCTTAGGATTATAAATATCACCATATTTTTCAATTACATCTTCTCTATCAACTATTTCAGGTTTTGTATTAATTAATGAAATAATACGCTCAGCTGAAGCTTGTGCTTGTTGGAAATCACCTAAGATTTGTGCAATTGATAAAATAGGGCCAAACATTTTTAAAGTGTAATCTATTCCAATATAGATTTGAGGTCCTGTTAGTCCAAATAATAAACCGCTAACCATTACAGTAGATACATCTACATAAGTTAGGAAAAATGCAAATGGACCAAAAAATGACGAAAATGCGATTGCAATTAAAGTCATTTTTCTATATTTATTTGCAAGTGAATTAAATTCATATTTATTACTGTCTTCTATAACTAAAGATTTAGTAGTTTTAGATCCTAAAAATCCTTCTGAAAATTTACCTGTTACTTCACTATTTACTTTTCTTGAATTTCTATAACCTTTTAATATTTTCTTATTTATAAACCATACAAATAATAATAAAACAGGTAAGAATGCAATAGATACTAATGCTAATCTATAATCAACGAATACAAACATTACTACAATAATACCAATTACATCAATTGCACCCCATAAGAAATCATGAAGTCCCCATGACAATATTTCTGCTAATTTTCTAGAATCACTTGTAACACGAGACATAATCCATCCTGATGGAGTTACATCAAAATATGAAAATGATAATTTTTGTAGTTGTTCAAAGCTTTGTTTACGCAAAGAATATGCAGTATGTATTTGTATTCTTCCTACAAATCTTAAGAATGAATAACTAGATAATCCAAATAAAATACATACAATAATGTAAAGTGGAATAAACCATTTAAGTGAATCATATTTAGGTTCATTAATAAAGTAGTTTTCTAGCGCAAATTTATTCAATAAAGGATATAGAATATCAATTAATGATTCTATAACTACAGATATAATCATACCTATAGCACCAAATTTATCTAAAAATACTGTATGGATGATTTGTTTCCAAGTATTTAGGCTAGCTTTTTGGTTACTATAATCTTCCTCTTCTAACTCTTCCATTAGATATTCCCTCCTTCATTAAGTACTTTATTAAACTCATCTTCAAGTCTACCTTGTAGTTCCCATAATTCACTATATAAACCATTATTCTTTAATTGTTCATGTGTTCCTATAGCTTCAACTGTACCATTATTTAGAACTATAATTTTATCAGCCTCTTTAGCTGTTGTAATTCTATGAGTAATAATAATCATTGTTTGATTTTTATTATGTTTTTTCAAAGCTTGTCTAATAATTAAATCAGTTTTTGTATCTAGAGCTGACAATGAGTCATCAAATATTAAAACTGGCGCATTTGATGTTAATATTCTTGCAATTGCAAGTCTTTGTTTCTGACCACCTGATAAAGTAGTACCTTTTTCTCCTACAATTGTTTTATAACCATTTTTAAAATTTTTAATCTCATCATATATATCAGCAATTTTACTAGCCTCTATTACTTTCTCTTCTGGCATTTCTTTATTCATAATAGATATATTTTCATAAATTGATTTAGAATATAAGAATGGATCTTGTAATACAATTCTTATATTATTTCTTAAATATTTTTTATTAATATCTTTAATATTAGTATTATTTATGAAAATATCACCACTATTTACTTCTAAAAATCTTGTAATAAGATTACATATTGTAGACTTACCACTTCCAGTTTTACCAACAATTGCTACTGTTTCACCTGGATTAATTTCAAATGAAACATTATCTAATAAATGTTCTTTTTCATCTTCAAACTTAAATGAAACATTTTTAAATACAATCTTACCATTAATTACTGGTTTTTCTTTACCATCTATTTCAAATTCTGATGGCATTTTTATTATTTCATCTATTCTTTTTGCAGCAACTACTGATTTAGAGAAATTAGATACAGTTCTACCTAAACCTCTCATAGGCCAAACAATCATTTCAAGTAATCCAAGACATGTAACCATTTGTGACATAGTGATTGCACCATTTTTAGTTAAGATAATACCTATAAGTACAGCTACAAAATATTGTAATAAAGTAATGGTGTCTGATATTGCCCAATATAAACTCATTATCTTATTAACTTTAAAGTCTATCTTACAATATTCTTTATTATCCTTATCCATTTTTTCTATTTCATATTTTTCGTTAGCAAAAGCCTTAACAACTCTAATACCATTGATATCTTCTTGAATATCTGTAGTCATTTTACTTTCTTTTTCTTCTACTTTTTCAATCAATTTAGTTACATATTGATAATACATTATAGACGCAATAACAGTAATTGGAATAACTATAACACCAACTAGCATCATTTGCCATGAAATACGAGCCATTTGAATTGTACCTACTATTACTGTGAATAGAGTATCAATTAAATTTGGCATTTGAGAACCAATAAAGCTAGAAGATGAATCAATATCTGAAGTACATCTTTGAATTAAATCTCCAGAATCAGCTCTATTCAAATATGAGAAAGATAAATCACTTACTTTATCATAGAATTTTATTCTCATATCTCTGCCAATATTTTGTGTTATAAGACCTGACATATAATTTGTGCTAAAACGCATAATAGATCTTATAAATTGAACACAAATCAAGCTTACTCCTGTCATAATTATAGCTAAATATAGACCTTTATTTTGATTTATATTTACCAATATATTTTCAAGGAATGATGGAATAAGTCCTCTTGTTGATTCATTGTTAATAAGTGCAATAGAAAAACCAACTATTTTTGATAAATAGCTATATAACCATTCTAGTAAAAACAATAAAATAGTAATTACAATAAGATGCAAAATATATTTTTTTGCCCATTTAAATAATACCCTCATATATCCTCCATACATAAAAAAAGAATTCTATAGATATAGAATTCTTTTAATACAAAACTATTTTTCAGTTAGTGGAATTACTGTTGTAGTTTTATCTTGATGTGCAACAAGACTTGATACAACATTAGAAACATGATCAATTGACATAATCTTATCAACTACAAAATTTCTATATTCTTCAAGATCTTTTGCAACTACTTTTAACAAGAATGAACCATCACCAGTAATTGTATAACATTCAACAACTTGTGGAATGTCACGAATTAATTTAACAAAATTATCAGAAACTTCCCTAGTTAAACGAGTAACTTCAACACGTGCGAATGCAACAATTTCATAACCTAATTTCTTCTCATCAACTAGTATACTAGTTTTTGCGATAATTCCATTATCTCTTAATGCTTTTGTACGTAATAAACAAGATGAAGGTGCTAAACCAATTTTTTTAGATAAATCTAAATTTGAAATAGAACCATCCTCTTGTAAAAATTCTAATATCTTCTTATCATATATGTCTAAAGCTTTAGCTCTCTCGCCATATGAAACTTTCATCGATATCACTCCTTAACTATTATTCTATTTTCATAAACAATTATATCAAAATAAATAATTAAAGTAAATATAAATCATAAAAAAATATTTAATTAATAAATTTATTTAAAGATTTAAATTTTACAAAATGCACTGTTTTTTGTGTTTTGTTTGTCATACAAACTAAATATTTGAAAGAATTGTATCAAGTTCATCAATATCTTCATTTGTTGTATTAAAATTTGTTACAAATCTAGAAACAATATAATTATTGTTTTCTTCCCATTTTTCAAACAAAACCTTATCTTTCAATTTCAAAAATTGTTTACTATCTAAGTTAACAAATACTTGGTTTGTAGGATTAATATATGCTTCAGATATATTATGCTTTTTAAATACATTACGAAGCTTTTTAGCCATCTCTACACTATTTTTAGCATTTTTATAATATAAATTATCTTTAAAAAATTCTTCAAATATAATGCCAGCTACAAATCCCTTTGCAAGTAAACCACCTTGATTTTTTAATAAATATGAAAAACCTTTTTTTAAATCATTATTTAAAATAATTAATGCCTCACCAAGTGGTGCACCATTTTTTGTACCACCAATATAAAACATATCACAGCATTTAGCTATATCTTTTAAACTTAAATCATTTTCATCACATTCAAGTGCACATCCTAAACGAGCACCATCAATGAATAAATATAAATTATTATCTTTACATACTTTATATATTTCTTCTAATTCTTTTTTATTATAAATTGTACCAATTTCAGTAGAATTAGAAATATATACACAACGTGGTAATACTTTATGGAAATCTTCATGATCTTTTAATACATTTAAAATAAGACTTGAATTAATCTTTCCATCAATACCTTTAACTGTTAATATTTTGTGTCCATTTGATTCAACTGCGCCTGTTTCATGAACATTAATATGACCACTATCAACACATATAATAGCTTCATAAGGGCGTAACATTTGAGCTAAGCCAATTTTATTAGTAATAGTTCCACCTGATAAAAAATAAATATCAGCATCACTATTTCCAATTTCTTTTTGAATTAATTTTTTAGCATTTATTGTATGTTTATCTAATCCATATCCAATATTAGTTTCATTGCTTAATTCTAATAATTTATTAACAATATCCTTATGTCCAATAGAATTATAATCATTTAAAAAACAAACCATAATTACCTCTTCTAATACTTGATAAAACAAATATATTCCATATCTCTATTTACAGCTTGATTTAATAATTTAAAAAAGCCTGTATTTTTTCTAACTGTTGTTATAGATTTAACATTTAAATCATCAACATAATCATGCAATAATTTTAATACTCCTTCATTATCGCTCTTATCAAATAAATGAAGTCCTATTTGGTGATTATGAAATGAATCTCTGACAGATACACAGCGTATTCCTTCAACAACTAATGAATCAATAGATAATCTAATTTGTCCATAATTATCGACCATAAATTTATATTCATTTTTAATATTTTCTTTATAATCTTGTTCAAGAAGGGACAATTCTTTACTAGCAATATTATCTATATTTCTATCGCTTATATCTATACCCATTAAAGCTAATTTAGCGCATATTTTTTCACGTGAAATACCTTTTTTCTTTAATACAGTAATCAATGTAATAATTTTAGCGCTATATGTATAGCCCTTCAAACAAAACTTAGATGCAGTTTGACTTGTAAAAATTACATCTTTACATCTGCATTCTTTATTTGTACAAGAATAGCCTAAATTCTTTACTCTTGCTTTATGGCCTGATGAAAATTGAATGACTTTATTAGATACAGTATATCTATAAAAAAGCTTTGAGTTACAAACAGGACATCTACTAATTTCAGGTTTATATACTCTAGTTGTCATGTTCATTTCAATCAACCCCTTTTTATTCTAAATTTTTATCTATTTCTTCAAAATGTAATTTATTCATTAATACATTTTTACTATAGCTATGCATCTTAGGATCAATTGCATTAGCTTCAATTAAAATATTCTTTTCACTATCTAATACGAATGATTCATATAAGACTTTATCTCCTGTAAAGCTTAAATTAGGAGCTTTATCAAAAATATTATCTTCATTATTAGTAAATATTTCAAATCCAATAAATTCATTACATCTTTCAATACCTTTTGTTGCGGTATTATCATTTTTATCTTTATCAGGATTTAAATATTCTTTAACGTTATCAACAATAGTTACTTTGTAGCATGTTTTTCCTTCAATCTTTACTGCTACATAACCAAACGAATTCTTTCTAAAAGTAAAATTATCATTCTTTAAGCTTGATACGATATCAAGTTCTGCAATGTATTTATATTCTTTTGTAGGAAATTTTTCTTTTTTAGGCTTAAACTTAATTACTTTAGACATAAAAGCTTGAGTATTAATACTAAATAATAAAAAGAATAAAATTGAAGCCCATAGGATTGATTGATTATTTTTATTTACAGATAGAAAAACAAATAAAATTCCAAGTAAAAAACAAACAATAGATATAACTAAATATACCCATTTATTAAATCTCATAAAAAAAGGTAATTTCATTATTCTTCATCTCCATTTCCTGATTGAGCTAAATCAAATCTTATAGCTGTATTATATAAATTATATAATTTACCAAAATCCTTTAATAACTTATAATATTTGATACAATGATTCTTTTCATCAAATCTAAATACCATTTGATAATTATTTTTATCTTGATATGAATTTAAGAAACAATATTTTTTTATTAATTCAATATGTTCATTTTCATCTTTAATAATTATGATTGTAATAGTTTTTAAATCAAAATCACTCATTTGAAGATTATCTAAAGCTCTATTTTTTGCATAATTGACTAAGTTTTGATTTGAAAAATCAAAATTAGATAAATCTTTTAATGATTCAGTTAATATAAATTTAAATAATGAATTATGATATCTTCTTGCGTAAATATGAATAGTATCATTATTAAAAATTTCTTCATCTTTTGCGTATTTTAAATCATAATATAACTGAGAATAATTATTTGAATAATAATATCCTACAGATGGGATTAATCCCTCTTCTTTTTTTATAATATTTTTTTCTTTATCTGGGGCTAAAATATCAACTAATGACATAATTAATTCCTCTATTCTTTAATTTAAATTAATTATATCATTTAAATATGACATTTTCAATTTTCAAGCATCTATGTTAAAATTAAAAAAAGAGGTAAATTTTATGAATTATCCAAAGTTTTTAAATGATAAAATAAATCTAATTGCTCCATCATTTGGTTGCACAACAGAACCATATAAGTCACGTTTAAAACTAGCTTGTAAGCATTTTAAAGATTTAAATATAAATGTTATTGAAGGTCCTAATATTTATAGTTCTATAGGATATAGATCTAATACTAATACTCTTTGTGCAAAAGAATTTATGGATTCTTATAAAGAAAATAATTTTATATTAAGTGTTGGAGGAGGTAATTTATTAAATGAAATATTAGATGATATTGATTTTAATAAATTAAAAAAATATAAACCAACCTATTTTATGGGTTATTCTGATAACACTTTTTTAACATTTTTAATCACTACATTATTAGATTGTGCATCTATCTATGGATATAATGCACCTGAATTTGGCGGTATTGAATTTGATAAGTCTGCAAAAGATCAATTAGCTTTAATGAAAGGCGAAAAATTTAAATTTATTGGATACGATAAATTTGAATTAGAAAGTTTAAAAAATGAAGATAATCCATATGCAGGATATAATCTAGATACAAAAAAAGAATTAATAGTTAATAACTATACATCTTCTTTTAAAGGTAGATTAATTGGAGGATGTCTTGATTGTTTAGTATCTTTAATAGGAACTAAGTTTGATAACGTTAATAACTTTTGTGAAAAATATAAAGAAGATGGATTTATTTGGTTCTTAGAAAGTTGTGATCTTGAGGCTGATGGCATAAAAACTGCACTATTGCATATGAAAAGAGCTGGATGGTTTAAGTATTTAAAAGGTTTTATAATTGGAAGGCCTTATAAATATAATACTGATTTTTGTGGTTTAACTGTAAATGATGCATATTTAGATGTATTAAAAGGATTTAATGTTCCTATTATAATAAATGCTGACTTTGGACATTTAAAGCCTTGTCTTCCTATCCTTTGTGGTTCTATTGGAAATATAAGTGTTCAAAATGATAATTTTGAAATAGA
>OCTW011588168.1_pt1 | contig 19549 bp, 12 predicted proteins | sample 1539671 | NCBI WGS metagenome assembly OCTW01 (sample SAMN02144230, study PRJEB22623) | gut metagenome | biome: sheep rumen | host: Ovis aries | place: New Zealand
CCCGCCTCTCTTCTGAAGGGACCGCAGGGCCGTCCGCTCTCTCCGGGGACTACCGATTTCAATCTGAGTCATTCCGGCGAGGGAGCCATACTGGCCGTCTCGGACCATCCCGTCGGATGTGATCTGGAGCGTCTCCGGATCCCGCCGGCCTCCTTCGCACGCCGTTTCTTCTCCTCCGAAGAGCAGCGCTGGATCTGCGGTCAGCCAGAGAAGCGGCAGGCGGAAGCGTTTTTCCGGATCTGGACCGCCAGGGAAAGCTACCTCAAGCTGACCGGCGAAGGACTGTCCGTCCCGCTGCACGCGTTTTCGGCGGAACCGGAGGCAGACGGCTGCCGGATCGTCAGGGAGAACAAAACGGAGGACTGCCGGATCTGGCAGTCCTCCGTTCTCATTCCTGATTCAGGTCCGCCTTCCTCAGACGGACCCGCTTCCGCTTCCTCCATCCGCCCGGGCGCGGAAGCGTCTTCCTCCCGCTACATTCTGTCCGTGGCCGGGCCCGCATCCTCCGCGGCGCCCCGGATCCGGCGCGTCGGTTTCCGGGATTTGCTCACCCTGATTCGGAACCCGGAGATGGCGGAGAACGCCCTCACCCGAGACGAGAGTACAGTCTGGCTTTGATCTGTTCAAATTCCTCCGGCGTCATAATCCCGAGATCCTTCAGATCACGGAGCTTATGCGCAGCGCTGATGGCCTGCTCCCGGCTCAGCGTCTTCGAAGACAGCGTTCCGGTCTCTTCTTCCGCCTCTTCCGGTTCGCCGCCTTCCGTATCGCCGTTTCCCTCCGGCGCGTCCTGTACCTCAAGGGTCTTCTCTTCCGGCGGGATCACCGGCGCCGCGTCATATACGGACCTGCGTTCCCGCGATTCCTCCGTTTCTCGCTGCTCGCGGCTGATGTAGGGAATTTCGCCGTTTTCCTCCTCCGTTTCCCCTTCCCCGCCCTCGGGGCGCTCGCCGCTGTATCCTTTTCTCTCCTTCCATGAGCCGCGGCGCTTCTCGGCCTTGGCCAGCGCGGCCCGCTCGATCCGGCGCGACCGTCTGGAATCGGTGATGCTCACGATGATATACCGGAGAAGGCGGAATACAGCCAGAATCACCAGAGCGCCCGCGCAGATCCAGAACATCTCGAACTGCCCGCGGAAATAGGAAATCACGCCCCAGACGACAGCCGCCAGCACGAAGAGATCCCGCAGAACCGTCACCACCCGGTTCGTGAACAGCAGGACAATCAGAAAGACAGCCGCGGCAAGAAAGGCGTACAGCCGGTATTGGCCGGTAAACAGCGTCATCAGGTACTGAGGCACCTGATAGACGGCATTGAGCAATGCGGACATATTGATCTTCCTCCTTCAGTATCGAAAAACGGCAGGCCGGAAAACCCGCCTGTCTGAGATATATATATTAGCACAAATCAGGCAAAAAATCCATAGCGATGCACCGGGTCCGTCCGCAGCGGGTACGGAGAGGCGGCGAACGGAGGCTGCTTCCTCCCGGAAGTCAGCCTCCGTTCGTCATGGCAAAGAAGGAGGATTGTTGTATCTGGCGGATTCGTCCGGGACTGCCGGCCCGCACTCCGCACGCCGGTTCATCACCGGAATCCGCTTCATTTTCCGGCATAGTTCTCCAGCGTCAGCGCTTTAAGCCCTCCGTCATCATAGACGGTCAGCTTCATCTTATATTGAAAGTCCGGGAACCAGTTGTACACTGTATAGCCCAGATCCTCCGCCACATAGGGTTCTTCCTCCGGCTGCCCGCAGACGGATAGGACTTCATCTGCCGTCGATCCCCAGGTAATGCCGCCCGGAAGCATCAGATCCGGGCGGACATCCGTCGAAGACGCATCGATCGTCAGCGACCAGATGTCCGTCTCCTCAATCTGTCGGATGCCTTCCCCGGTATTCATAAAACCTGCCATGCACCGAATTTTATCATACTTCGGGTTCTTCAGTTCGATCGTCCCGACGACCTTGTCGCCCGGATTCAGGACATAGCCCTTATCGTATCCGTAATCCGCCAGATCAAAAGACCAGTCCCCGCTGATCGAGGAATACGGAAAAGGAAGCTTCAGAAGCCTGCCGTCCAGTACAAGCACCATATCCTTCCAGCTTTTCCCGTTCAGCATCGCTTCTGCGTTTTCCCCGGCCGCCGGCTCCGCCGACGAACTTCCGGAGACCGCCTGGGCAGCGGATGCTGCCATCTCTTTCTCTGAGCCCGGTTTCGCAAACCCGGACGATGACGCCTGCACCCGAATGCCGCCAAGCAGCAGCGCAAAGGCAGTCAGCCATGCTCCTGTCTTTCCTGCGAATCTCCTGATCATCGTTCCATACCTCCTCGTCCCTCCGCTCCTTTCCGGCCGGCATTTCTCTGATCCGGGCGGAACGGAGCGGAATCGGATCGTCTCCACTTCTGCGGCAGGCAGGTTCCGCGTCCGCATCCGGCTTCAGCCGCTGGAATCATAGTAGCATGATCAGAACCTGGCATAAAGAACATATAGTAACAATTTATTTACGCATCGTCAATTTTATTGCGATAAATGTAAACTTTTTGAAGAGTTGTGGTATCTTTATCGGAGGAGGTGATGTTTGTGCCCAAAAACACCCGAGAAAATATCATAAACGCTCTGGTTGAGCTGGCGATGGAAAATCCGACCCGGCCTGACTTTTCCATGAGCGAAATCGCAACGAAAGCCGGTATTACCAGACAGGCGATCTACCAGAAGCATTTCCGAAACTGCGGCGAGATCATCAGCGACCTGCGCGAGCGTTCCAATTCGGCGATCTACCATACGTTCCTGCAGTACGATCCGTCCGCCGGCCTCAATCCGTTCCACTACTTCGCCGATCAGATTCTTCCTCTGTTCTATTCGAACCGGAAGCTGATCCGCTGCTTCTATACAACGGCCATCGATCCCGCGTGGCGCGGATATATCATCGGGCTGTACGTAAAGTGGGGAGAGGACAATTACCGGACGCGGTCCGAAGAGCTTCAGCTTCCGGATCGGACTCTGACCCGTCTTCTCGTGGAATCCACGATGGCGATCGTGGAGGTATGGATCTGTCAGGAGAATCCGTCCCCTCCCGAGGAATTCCGTCCGATCTTTCTGCGGCTTGTGAAAACGCCCCCCTGCGACATCCTTCTTCCCGGGAGAGCCCGCCCGTCTGATCACATCTGATCGTTTTCGCCGCCCGTCTCAGACGCAGCATTGCCCGCTCTCTTTTCCGCCTTACGCCGAAGCACGGCCGCTCCCGCCGCCAGCGCCACCCCGCCCATCAGAATCAGCCGCCATCCGTACCGCCCGAACAGACTCTCGAACGTATGGCGCACCACGCGGACCGTGCAGCTCACCTCACCGCTCCGGTTTCCCGCCGCGTCTGCCGCCGAAGCCGTCAAACGGTGCGTTCCGTACGTGTTCACCGTAACCTTCCGCGCCTCCCCCTCCCGGCAGATCTCTGTCTCCGGGAGTCTCCTGCCGTCGATCTGGACGGATTCGATCCGGTCCTCCCGGTCGCCGGTGACAAGAAGAACATCCACCGATCCGATATAGGTGCGGCTCTCTCCGGGCAATACAATCGCCAGAGCAGGCGGCGTCCGGTCCAGCCGGAAGCGCACCGGCTTCATCCGGCTCACATGGCCGGAGCTGTCCCTCGTGACCAGCCCCAGTTCATAGGATCCGTCCGCTGACGGAAGATGGTCGAACCGCACCGTCTGTCCCCTGCGCGTCACCTTTGTCTCTCTTCCGTTGACGGACGCGGACAGGACGGAGACGTCATCGAGATCATGCAGATGCACCTCCGGCACGACCGGCCGGTTCCGCACCGCGCCATTCAGCCGGAACGGTCTCACTTCAAAGACGGTGCCCGTCCGGTTTACGGAAAATGAAACGCTCGTCACCGTCCGGTTTCCCGCGGGATCCGCGGCCTGACAGGTCAGACGGTAAAACGCGTCCCGTTTCGGGACAGACAGCCGGAACCGGCGGCGTCCGGTCTGTCTCACCTCCGCGTCTGCGGCCGTATTCCCTTCTTCCTCCCCGGAGACATCCGTAATGCCGGAGACGGAAAGTTCTTCCGCTTTTCCTTCCTCTCTTCCCTTCACCTCCTTCTCATCCCGTTCACCCTCCTGCAGGCGGAAGGAAACGGTGCATCCGTCAGCCCACTCATCGCGCAGGATCACACTGATCTTCGGCGTTTCCGCGTTTGCCGACCCGTCCTTCACGCCCTGAACCGACATAACCGGCTTTTTTGTATCGATCACAAACCGGTCCGCGGCGGCGCCGCTGATCTCCTGGGCCGGATAGGGATTTCCCCGGGCATCCGTCACGCTGACGCTCAGAGAGCACTTCCCGTCCTCCGTGAAACGCACCTGTTTGATCCTGTACGGTCCGTCTTCCACCCACTGACCGTCGACCTCGCCTCCGCCGGCCGAAATATGGATCCGGTCCGGATGGAACGTCTCCTTCCGCACCCGGATCAGCGCCGTCCTCGGTCTGCGGAAGTAGCGGTCATTTCTCACGTCATTGTTGTCGTAGCGGACCGAGACGGAAGGGATGTCAGGATTCTGCTCTCCCTCAGGCTCCGCATCCGGGGCACCGGAAAGGGAATGTTTCGTCCTTTCTCCGGTGGAAGCCGATACTCCGCTCTCCTTCCGTTCCTTCCCTCCGCTGTCGGCTCCGACGGCACGCCCGGCGTCCGGTTCCGCCTGCGTGCCGTCGGACCGGCTGCTGCCCGCCGCGGAAAACCGCGGCCGGATCAGCGGCGTCCGGGGAAACACGGTCCGGTTCCCGGCAAGATCCTCCATCACCAGATCCTGAATGAAGAAGGAAGCGTTCCGGTCCGGTTCGAAGAGGAGAGATGCGCCGTACCGGTACCCGTCCGGCCGGGTCTGTCCCTCGCCGGTTTCCGTCAGCGTCCTGCTCCCGTCCGGGCTGAACAGCGTGCCCCGGATGCGGACCGGCAGCGTCTCCCCCTCGTCCGCCGTCACGGACGCTTCCATCCGGCTTTCCGCCGGATACTGCGCCGTGCCGCGGGAATAGCCCTTCTCATTCATCGAAAAAAGCTCTTTCCGGCCGTCCGTGACCGTGATCCGTCCCGCAGGCGCCTCCGTGTCCCGGACCATCAGCCGGCTCGTTCCGTTTTCATACAGATAGGGTCCGGGCTCGCAGACAAGGGGATTGCCGGCCATATCCGAACCGGACAGGGTGTACTGATAGACGCCGTCCGCGTCCACGGTATCCGTCAGCACTCCGCCTTCCCCGAACTGGTCCGGCCCCAGCGTATTGACCGCAGCGCGGGAGAAGTCACGCTGATCCACGGAAGCAAAATCTCTCCGGAGCGTGATCCTTCCCACCGCCGGATTTTCCTCCTCTACCTCCGCCCGAATCGTGAAGTCGGCGTTGAAATAGCACCGGCCGTCCGCCGCATCCGGCTCCGGCTTCGCCGCCTTTGTCAGAACGCTCACCCTGACGCGGGGCGCTTTCGTGTCAAGGACAAACGGGATCTCCGCCCGGGCGAGCTCCTCTTCTCCGGCTGCCAGCGAAGCGGAAACCGTATGCGGCCCGTCAGGGAGCCTGACGGCAAGCTCCGCCGGATCCACTGTGGCCGTGCCTTCCGCCCAGCCGGTCTCCGTCTCCTCCCTTGCCTCTGGGAACGCCTCCGCGCCGCTGAACGGCTCTGTTTCCGCCGCGTCTTCCTCAGGACGGAGAACCGCGATATGCGCCGTCCGCAGCGGCACTTCGTCCCCGTCAATCCGAAGTATAAGATATGCGTCCTCACCGGCCGCAAAGTCACAGCGGATACCGCAGTTGTCCGCCCTCACGTACCGCGTTCCGGTCCGCCCGTCCGGCGTACCGTCCATCTCCAGCAGCAACTGACCCCGCGGATCAGAGGCGCTTCCTCTCTCCGCGGAGGCATGACAGTCCGCACCGCCCGTGCAGAAAATTCCCGCCGCGATCAGGACGGCCGGCACGGCCCGCAGCCCGTTCCTCCGTGTCCGTCTCAGCCTTCTTCCAAGCATGCAGAGGCCGCGCCGAACCGTCCGGTGCGCACCCATCCGCGCCAGCATCACGGCAGAAACGCCGCAGCACAACGCGCCCAGCAGATACAGCAGAAACATCAGGATTTCCAGATTCATCGTCCGCTCCTTTCATCAGCTGTCACCGCCGGCCGCCCTTCTGTCTGCATGTTTCGCTTCCGCCCCGCCGCCCGGCACAGCCAGATCCTGCCCCGTCCCGGCCGCTTCCGACTGCGCTGTCACCGCCGCAGAATCCGTTTCGACCGCTTCCGGCAGGACTCCCTCTGAGCCATTCTCTTTCCCGCTCTTCACTCCGGTCTTCGTTTCAGCGCCGGACTCCGCGCCGGCCGCTCCACCCGAAAGCCGCTTCCTCAGAATCTCATATTCCGGGCACTCTTCCGCCTTCTTCATCCGCTGCCCGGCCCGGAAATATCCTTCCGCTTCTTCTTTTTTCCCGCAGTCGAGAAGCCACAGACTGAAACGAAAATACGTGCGCGCCTCCGGATAGCGCCGGACCAGCCCCCGGTACAGCGTGACGGTTCTTTCCGAATCATTCGTGAGCTGTGAGGCGGCCGCTTCGCGGAACGCGTACTCCTTCCGTTCCTCCTTCGTATCCGCTTCCTCCGCCAGCGTGGCGTAGATCGCCGCGGCACGTTCCGGGTGAAAGCAGGAATACGGTCCCTCCTCGATGCAATAAATGGCGGCCAGATTGCTGAGCACGTCTCTGAGCATCACCGCCGCTTCGGGACTGTGCTCATCCGTATACTCGTTTTCCGCTTTTTCCAGCACCTCCGCCGCCCTCCCGCAGCCGCTGATTCCCGCTTCCGCAAATCCCTGCTGATGTCCTCTGTATATGCCCGCGATCATGAGCCTCGCCTCCGTTCTTCTCTTCGTGTCCTCATAAGACGCACTGTCCGCCGCGAAGGCAGTCAGCATCTGATCCAGTTTTTTCCAGTCCGTTGTCCCGCCGCCTTCGAGCATCCGGCAGACCGCGCGGCAGTAGACCGTCTCCGGATAACGGGTTTCGTCCACACGTCCGAACCATCTCTCCGCGCCGCGGTAATCCCTTTCCATCGATTCTGTCCCCTCAAAGCAGAGCCGGCCGATCCGGTAGGCCACCTCATCGTCCGGCTTACCGCCCGAAGCCATACGGGCCGCGACGTTGAGTATGCCTTCCCTCGTTCTTCCCTGGCGGTTCATCGCCTCCAGATACTGAAGATACGCCTCGCTTCGGGACGGAAGAAGCGTCATCGCCTCCTCATAGCATCGGGCTGCACGCCGCGCGCTGCTGTTCTCCAGCCCGGCGGCTTCGCTCAGAAGTCCCGCGTACTGCGCCCCCATCTCCGTCAGCAGCGTCTCACGGCAGGCTGAGCCGGAGAGAAGCAGCAGGGTCCCGGCCAGCGCCATGCCGACCGCGCCGAGCGCCCGCTTCCTTCGAACGGCCAGTCCTGCCCGTTCGCTCTCCCGGCATCCGTTCAGTGCATCGCGGAAATCCTCCGCCGTCTGATACCGGAGAGACGGCCGCTCACGCGTGGCGGTCCGCAGCACCCGGATCAGCGGCTCGGAGACAGGCGGTTCAAGGAACGCAAGCTTCTTCCATGTGATGTCCGCCGGCTCCTCCGTTCCGGTAAGCAGCGCGATCATCGTCATGCCGAGCGAATAGATATCAGAGCGCGGGTCCACGCGTCCGTGGATCCCCGTCTGCTCCGGCGCCGCGAAAACGGGCGTACCGGACTGCTCGGCATCCAGCACAGCCTGACCGCCGGCCGAACCAAGATCGATCAGCATCACCTCTCCGTCCGGGCGGAGCAGGATGTTGGACGGCTTCATGTCCCGGTAGATCAGCGGCGGCTTCCGGGACGCGAGATAAATCAGAACGCCGCAGAGCTGAATCCCCCACCGGATCACCGCCGCTTCCGGCTGACCGCCGCACCGCCGGATCTTCTCCGCAAGCGTTCCGCCCTCTCCCAGATCCATGACGATCCAGACGGCTCCGGCTTCACGAACCGCGTCGACAATCCTGGGCAGCCGCGGGTGGCTCAGCGTTTTCAGCGTTTCGATCTCATCCTCAGCCTGACGCCGTCTGCGCGGAACCGCCTTCACCGCCCATTCCTTGTTCAGAATCATGTCGTAAGCGAGATAGACGGTTCCGCTTCCTCCGCTTCCCAGTATCCCGCGGAGCCGGTACCGTCCCGCAATCTCCCGGCCGATCACCGGCATGTTCATCACCGCCCTTCCACGAGGCACCCGTCCATCCGGACTGTGATTTGACTATAGGCGATTCTATTGTGAACTTCAACAAAAATATCCACAGTTTCCGTATGGAAACTGTGGATATTTACTAATCCGCAATCAATTCTATGTCACTTCCGGCCTGAAAGCATCCTCATTCCTCAACCGGAGCGGACGTATCCAGAGACTCATTCTCCTCGGCGTCATCGATGACCGCATCGGAGGCGTCTCCCGCCGTCTCTCCGGCCTGCGGGCCGTCATCCACGATCATCGCTTCCTTTGCCTTCTTCTCCTCCTCGATCCGGGCATCGGTATCAAGGCGGATGTTCCTGTACCGGCGGAGTCCCGTGCCGGCTGGAATCAGCTGGCCGATGATCACGTTCTCCTTCAGACCGATCAGCGGATCAACCTTGCCTTTGATCGCCGCGTCCGTCAGCACCTTCGTCGTCTCCTGGAAGGCCGCCGCCGACAGGAAGGAATTGGTCGCCAGAGCGGACTTCGTGATGCCGAGCACCACTCTGGAGAGCTCTGCGGGCTCCTTCCCCTCCTCGATCAGCTTCTCGTTGAGATCATCCGCTTCCAGATAATCCACCAGCGAACCGGACAGATAGCCGGTGTCGCCCGGCTTCTCGATCCGGACCTTCTTCAGCATCTGGCGGACAATGACCTCGATATGCTTGTCGTTGATCTCAACGCCCTGCTGACGGTACACCTTCTGCACCTCGCGGAGCATATAGTCCTGAACGGCGCGTTCCCCGCGGATCTTCATGATGTCGTGCGGGTTGATGGAGCCTTCCGTGATCGCGTCGCCGGCCTCGAGCACTGCGTTGTCCTGAATCAGCAGGCGGGAGCCGTAGGGAATCAGATACGTCTTCTGGCGCTCCTTGCTGCCCTCCGGCGCGTTTTCGTTGGTGACGACCACTTCCGTCTTCTTCTTCGTCTCGATCAGCTGGGCGCGGCCCGGGATCTCGGAGATGATCGCGAGACCCTTCGGCTTACGCGCCTCGAAAAGCTCTTCGACTCGCGGAAGACCCTGTGTGATATCGCCGCCGGCGACACCGCCGGTATGGAAGGTTCTCATCGTAAGCTGCGTCCCCGGCTCGCCGATGGACTGCGCTGCGATGACGCCGACCGCCTCGCCGACCTGAACCGCCTCGCCGGTCGCCATATTCGCGCCGTAGCATTTCACACAGATACCCAGCTTGGAGCGGCAGGTCAGGATCGTACGGATCTTGACGCGGGTAATCGGCCCGCCGTCCTCCCCGACGCCTTCCTTCATCACACGCTCCGCGCGCTTCGGCGTGATCATATGGTTCGCCTTGACGATGACCTCGCCGTTTTTGTCATAGATCGTCTGGGCGGCGAAGCGTCCCGTGATCCGCTCCTGCAGCGACTCAATCATCGACTTCTTGTCGCCGTGGCCTTCGGAGAACTCGCTGACCCACATGCCCGGAATCTCCTTGCGGTTGGCGGCGCAGTCCGTCTCCCGGATGATCAGCTCCTGCGAGACGTCGACCAGACGGCGGGTCAGATAACCGGAGTCCGCGGTGCGAAGCGCGGTATCCGACAGACCCTTGCGGGCGCCGTGGGCGGACATGAAATACTCCAGCACGTCCAGACCCTCACGGAAGTTGGACGTGATCGGCAGCTCGATGGTATGACCCGTCGTATCCGCCATCAGTCCGCGCATGCCGGCCAGCTGCTTGATCTGCTTGTCGGAGCCGCGGGCGCCGGAATTCGCCATCATGTAGATATTGTTGTACTTGTCGAGGCCGTCCAGCAGCTTCTTGGTCAGGATCCGGTCGGTTTCCTTCCAGGTTTCCACGACCTCCTTGTAGCGCTCCTCCTCTGTCGCGAAGCCGCGGCGGTAGTTGCGCTCGATGCGGTCCACCGTCGCCTGCGCCTCGGCGATCAGCTGGGGCTTTTCCGGCGGCACCGTCATATCCGAGATGGAGACGGTCATGCCGGCGATCGTGGAATACTTGTACCCCATCGCCTTGACGTTGTCGAGCACCTCGGCCATCGCCGTCGCGCCGTGAAGATTGATGACCTTCCAGAGAATGGCCTTCAGCATCTTCTTGTCGGTGAGGAAGTCGATCTCGGGCTTGAGGAAATTCTCCTCGACCGAGCGGTCGACAAAACCGAGGTCCTGCGGAATGATCTCATTGAAAAGCAGCCGTCCCAGCGTGCAGTCCACGTTGCCGGTGACCACCGTGCCGTCCGGCTTCGTCTTCGACATCCGGACACGGACCTTTGTCTGCAGCGTGATATATTTGTTCTCGTAGGCCAGAATCGCTTCGTTGAGACTCGAGAAATGCATTCCCTCGCCCTTCGCGCCCGGTCTTTCCTGCGTCAGATAGTAGACGCCGAGGACCATATCCTGAGACGGAACCGCCACCGGACCGCCGTCCGAGGGCTTCAGCAGGTTGTTCGGGGAGAGCAGCATGAAGCGGCACTCCGCCTGCGCCTCCACGGTCAGCGGAAGATGGACGGCCATCTGGTCGCCGTCGAAGTCGGCGTTGAAGGCGGTGCAGACCAGCGGATGCAGCTTGATCGCCTTGCCTTCGACGAGAATCGGCTCGAAGGCCTGAATCCCGAGACGATGCAGCGTCGGCGCCCGGTTCAGCATCACCGGATGCTCCGTGATCACGTCCTCGAGCACGTCCCAGACGCCCGGCTCCAGACGCTCGACCATCTTCTTCGCGCTCTTGATGTTGTGAGCGGTCCCCTTCTGGACCAGCTCCTTCATCACGAAGGGCTTGAACAGCTCGATCGCCATCTCCTTCGGAAGACCGCACTGATAAATCTTCAGCTCCGGACCGACGACGATGACGGAACGGCCTGAATAGTCGACACGCTTGCCGAGCAGGTTCTGACGGAAGCGTCCGGACTTGCCCTTCAGCAGCTCGGACAGCGACTTCAGCGGGCGGTTGCCCGGCCCTGTGACCGGACGGCCGCGGCGGCCGTTGTCGATCAGCGCGTCCACCGCCTCCTGCAGCATCCGCTTCTCGTTGCGGACGATGATCTCGGGAGCGCCCAGCTCAAGGAGACGCTTCAGACGGTTGTTCCGGTTGATAATTCTGCGGTACAGGTCATTGAGGTCGGATGTCGCGAACCGGCCGCCGTCCAGCTGCACCATCGGGCGCAGATCCGGCGGGATAACCGGGATCACGTTCATCACCATCCACTCCGGACGGTTTCCCGACTCGCGGAAGGCTTCCACGACTTCAAGACGCTTGAGAATCCGGGCGCGCTTCTGGCCCGTGGATTCACGGAGCTCCTTCTTGAGTGTCTCGGATTCCTTCTCCAGATCGATTTCCTTCAGAAGCTCCTGGATCGCCTCCGCGCCCATCTCGGCGCGGAAGTTGTATCCGTAGTCCTCTCTCGCCTTTTGGTACTCCGACTCGGAAAGCACCTGCTTCTTCTCAAGGTTGGGCGCCGCGTCGGCGGGATCGAGCACAATGTAGCTGGCGAAATACAGCACCTTCTCGAGCGTCCTCGGGGAAATATCCAGAATCAGCCCCATCCGGGACGGAATCCCCTTGAAATACCAGATATGGGAAACCGGAGCAGCGAGCTCGATATGGCCCATCCGCTCTCTCCGGACGGAGGATTTGGTGACCTCGACGCCGCAGCGGTCGCAGACCACACCCTTGTAGCGGATCTTCTTGTACTTCCCGCAGTGGCACTCCCAGTCCTTCGAGGGTCCGAAGATACGCTCGCAGAACAGGCCGTCCTTTTCCGGCTTCAGGGTCCGGTAATTGATCGTCTCCGGCTTCTTGACCTCACCGTGGGACCATTCGCGGATTTTCTCAGGAGAGGCAAGACCGATCTGAATCGCGTCGAACGTAGTCGGCTTGTATTCCTCCTGCTGTTTCACAATTTCTGCCATATGTACCTCCAAAATGAACGATCAGGTGAGATCAGAGCTCGTCATCGTCCGATGACAGGCTGTCGCTTCCGTCTTCGTCAACACCGAGGAAATCATCGCTCTCGCTGCTGTAGTCCTGGTCGAGGATCGACTCATCGTCCACGAGCTCCTCCGTCGAATCATCGAAATGCTGCAGCGTCATGCCGTGCTTCTCGTAATCCTCGTCCTCCGCGCGGCGGCGCCGGCTGTCCCCTTCGATGACAGAGCGGAAATCCGTATCGCCGTAATCGATGGACTCCTTGAGCTGAACCTCGTTCCGGTTCTCATCGAGCACCCGGACATCAAGGCCCAGCGACTGAAGCTCCTTGAGAAGAACCTTGAAGGACTCCGGAATACCCGGGGACGGGATGTTCTCGCCCTTGATAATCGCCTCATAGGTCTTCACACGGCCCACCACATCATCCGACTTGACGGTCAGGATTTCCTGCAGCGTGTAAGAAGCGCCGTACGCCTCGAGCGCCCAGACTTCCATCTCGCCGAAACGCTGTCCGCCGAACTGGGCCTTGCCGCCCAGCGGCTGCTGCGTGACCAGGGAGTACGGACCGGTGGAACGGGCGTGAATCTTGTCGTCCACCAGATGGTGCAGCTTCAGGTAATGCATGTGGCCGATCGTAGTCGGAGAGTCGAAGTACTCGCCCGTACGGCCGTCGCGGAGCAGGACCTTGCCGTCGCGCGAAATCGGTACGCCCTTCCAGAGCGCCCGGTGCTCCAGATGGTCTCCCAGATACTGATAGACCTCCGGATTCAGAATATCCTTGTACTTGGCCGAGAAATCCTCCCAGCTTGAGTTGACATAGTCGTTCGCCAGTTCCAGCGTGTCCTGAATATCGATTTCCCGCGCGCCGTCGAAGACCGGGGTCGCCACGTTGAAGCCGAGCGCCATCGCGGCAAGAGACAGGTGAATTTCCAGGACCTGTCCGATATTCATCCGGGACGGAACGCCCAGCGGGTTCAGCACGATGTCGAGCGGACGCCCGTTCGGAAGATACGGCATATCCTCGATCGGAAGCACGCGTGAGACGACACCCTTGTTTCCGTGTCGTCCGGCCATCTTGTCACCGACCGAAATCTTACGCTTCTGCGCGATGTAGATCCGCACGCTCTGATGGACGCCGGCCGGCAGCTCGTCGCCGTTCTCTCTCGAGAAGACCTTCGCGTCCACGACGATACCGTACTCGCCGTGAGGCACCTTAAGAGAGGTATCGCGGACCTCGCGCTCCTTCTCGCCGAAGATCGCGCGAAGCAGTCTCTCCTCCGCCGTCAGCTCCGTCTCGCCCTTGGGCGTGACCTTGCCGACCAGAATGTCCCCGGCACGGACCTCCGCGCCGATGCGGATGATACCGCGGTCGTCCAGATCCTTGAGGGCCTCGTCGCCGACGCCCGGGACGTCGCGGGTAATTTCCTCCGGTCCGAGCTTCGTGTCGCGGGACTGCGCCTCATACTCCTCGATGTGGACAGACGTATAGACGTCGTCGCGGACAAGACGCTCGGAGAGCAGAACCGCGTCCTCGTAGTTGTAGCCTTCCCACGTCATAAAGCCGATCAGCGGGTTCTTGCCCAGCGCAAGCTCTCCGCCGCTGGTGGACGGGCCGTCGGCGATGACCTCGCCCTCCTCAACCCGCTCGCCCTTGCTGACGATCGGCTTCTGGTTATAGCAGTTGCTCTGGTTCGAGCGCATGTACTTGGTCAGATGGTATTTGTCCACCGTCCCGTCGTCGAGCGTGACGAGGATGTCCGTGGATGTCACGGAACTCACCGTGCCGGCGTGCTTCGCGAGCACGCAGACGCCGGAGTCGACCGCCGCCTTCTCCTCCATTCCGGTTCCGACCGCCGGCGCCTCGGTCGTCAGAAGCGGCACGGCCTGTCTCTGCATGTTCGATCCCATCAGAGCGCGGTTCGCGTCATCGTTCTGCAGGAACGGAATCAGAGATGTCGCCACGGAGAAGACCATCTTCGGGGAGACATCCATATAATCAAAGACTCTTCTGTCCCACGCCTGCGTCAGCTCTCTGTAGCGGCCGGACACGTTCCTGTGGACGAAATGCCCTTCCGCATCCAGCGGCTCGGATGCCTGCGCGACATGGTAATTGTCCTCCTCGTCTGCTGTCATGTAGCGCACCTCGTTGGTGACGACCGGATTGGCCGGGTCGGATTTGTCGATCCGGCGGAACGGCGCCTCCACGAAGCCGTACTGGTTGATCCGGGCATAACACGCCAGCGAGTTGATCAGACCGATGTTCGGACCTTCAGGCGTCTCGATCGGGCACATACGGCCGTAGTGCGTGTAGTGAATGTCGCGCACCTCGAATCCGGCGCGGTCACGCGACAGACCGCCGGGACCCAGCGCGGACAGACGGCGCTTATGCGTCAGCTCGCCCAGCGGGTTGTTCTGATCCATGAACTGGGACAGCTGCGAGGATCCGAAGAACTCCTTGATGGCCGCCGTCACCGGTTTCACGTTGATCAGGGACTGCGGCGTCACCGTATCGATGTCCTGCGTCTGCATTCTCTCACGGACCACGCGTTCAAGCCGGGAAAGGCCGATGCGGAACTGATTCTGCAGCAGCTCGCCGACCGCGCGAATCCGGCGGTTGCCGAGGTGATCGATGTCGTCGTCGCTGCCGATGCCGTACTCCAGATGAATGTTATAATTGATGGAGGCGAAGATATCCTCCCGCGTGATATGCTTCGGGATCAGCTCATGAGCACGGCGCCTGATCGTCAGGGCCAGCTCATCGTCCGGAAGGTTCTGGTCGAGAATTTCTCTGAGCACGGGATAGTAAACCAGCTCGTTGATGCCGGCATTCTTCTTCTCCTCCGGAGACATACTGATCCAGCTGTCGATATCGACCATCATCGACGACAGCACCTTGACCGGATGATCCACATCATCCACGCTGATCCAGACAGCCGGAACCGCGGCGTTCTGGATCTGATCGGCGAGCTCGGGTGTGCAGACTGTCCCCGCCTCCGCGATTACCTCGCCGGTGGTCACATCCAGCACGTCCTCCGCAAGTTTGAATCCGCGGATCCGGTTCCGCAGCATCAGCTTCTTGTTGTACTTGTAGCGTCCGACCCGCGCAAGATCATAGCGTCTCGGATCGAAGAACAGATTATGCACCTGCTGCTCGGCGGAATCGATCGCCAGCGGTTCGCCCGGCCGGATCTTCTTGTACAGCTCCAGAAGACCCTCGGTGTAATTGCTCGCCGGGTCCTTCGCGAAGCTGGCCTGGATCTTCGGCTCATCGCCGAAAAGATCGACGATCTCCTGATTCGTTCCGACGCCGAGCGCGCGGATCAGCACCGTGATCGGCACCTTTCTCGTGCGGTCGACGCGGACGTAGAAGGTGTCGTTGGAATCCGTCTCGTATTCCAGCCAGGCGCCGCGGTTCGGAATCACCGTGCAGGCATAGAGCTTCTTTCCCGTTTTATCGTGCGTAATATCGTAATAAATGCCGGGGGAACGAACGAGCTGGGACACGATGACACGCTCCGCTCCATTTATGATGAAGGTGCCGGTGTCCGTCATCAGGGGAAGGGAGCCCATGTATTCCTCATGCTCCTTGATCTCCCCGTTTTCCTTGTTGTGAAGGCGAACGGTCACCTTGAGCGGCGCCTCGAAGTTGGCGTCACGCTCCTTGCATTCATCGATCGGGTATTTGACTTCATCCCTGCAGAGCCGGTAGCCCACGAATTCGAGACTCAGCTTGTCGGCGAAATCCTCGATGGGGGAGATGTCATCAAAGATCTCCTTTAACCCATCGTTGACGAACCAGTTATAGGAATCCTTCTGCACCTCGATCAGATTCGGGATCGGGAGCACCTCTTCCTGACGCTGGTACGTCATGCGAATCGACCGGCCGGATTTGATAGGACGAATTCTGTTTTTCTCCATTCGACGTTTCACCCCGTATATTGTGTTGGATTAAGAGTCAGCAGGCACAAATATATTTTTGCGCGCAAAAAGCCACTGCTCGACAGTAGTGCATTCTCAAGATTACCACAGTCCCTGTAATCTGTCAAAAGATATTTTAAATAAATTGTAATATCCGGTTTTCCGCCCCGCCGGAGGGACACACAGCAAAAAAGCAGCCCGGAACGCGTCCGGGCTGCCTTTCCTTCAATATGATCAGCGCTGATTATTTCAGGGTGACCTTTGCGCCAACCTCTTCCAGCTTCTTCTTCAGATCCTCAGCCGCATCCTTGTCGAGCTGCTCCTTGATCACCTTCGGAGCGGAATCGACGAGGTCCTTGGCTTCCTTCAGGCCGAGGCCGGTCGCTTCACGGACAACCTTGATGACCTTGACCTTGGAGGCGCCGACCTCAGTCAGCTCGACGTCGAACTCGGTCTTCTCTTCCTCAGCCGGAGCTGCGCCCGCAGCGCCCGCAGCCGCCACGACAACGCCCGCGGATGCGGAAACGCCGAACTCTTCCTCGCAGGCCTTGACCAGATCGTTCAGCTCGGTCACAGTCAGTTCCTTGATCGCTGCGATAAACTCTTCTGTGGTTAACTTAGCCATAGTGGTATTTCCTCCCATTCGTAATTTAATAAATCCCGCAAACGCCTGAAGGCATCTGCTTATTCCGCCGCCGGGGCCTCCGCCTCAGGCGCACTGTCTTTCTCGGCGATCTGCTTGATCACACGCGCGAAGTTCGCGATCGGAGCCTGGATGCTTCCGAGGAGTCTGCTGAGCAGGATCTCTCTCGACGGGATGCTTGCCATCTCGTCCAGCTTCGCCGCATCAGCGTACTGGCCTTCGATAACGCCGCCGACCAGTGAGAAGCACTTGATGTTCTTTGCATACTTGGAGAGAATTTTCTCCGCGATGATCGGATCGTCCTTGGATACCGCGATGGCGTTGGGGCCATCCAGATGCTTCGAGAGGGCCTCGAATTCCGTTCCCTCAAACGCACGGCGCATCAGCGTATTCTTGTACACCTTGTACTGGACACCCGCTTCGCGGAGTTCCTTGCGGAGCGCCGTATCCTGCTCGACCGTGAGTCCAAGGTACTGAACGAGCACCGCCGCTTTCGCACCGTCAACCGCGCTTGCGATCTCCTGGACAATCGGCTGTTTCAGTTCTACCTTTGCCATGAACGAACGTTTCCTCCTTCTAAAGATTTCTGAACATGCATCCGCCGGAGCGTGCCGTCCCGGCTGACCGAAAAAACGCCCCGTGCAGCCTGAGCACGGGGTGTCACTGATTTCATCATCCGCTCACACCTGAGATGAGCCTTCACGATCAAAATCAATCCTCGGCTGGCGCTTGCGCTTACGTCCCTCAGGGACACCGGCTGTCTTCGGTTTGATGCCTATCTACTTTATCATTCCCTTCCGGGAATGTCAATCAGAAATGTCACTGAACCTTCAGCGGATTGACGCGGACGCCCGGACCCATGGTGGAAGCAAGCGTGATGCTTCTCAGGTACGCGCCCTTCACCGTGCTCGGACGGGCCTTGACAAGCGCGTCCATCAGCGCTCTGAAGTTCTCGCCCAGCTGCTCTTCCGTGAAGGAAGCCTTGCCGACCGGAACGTGGATGATGTTGCTCTTGTCGAGACGGTACTCGATCTTACCGGCTTTAATTTCCTTCACCGCCTTGGTGACATCCATCGTGACGGTGCCGGCCTTCGGGTTCGGCATCAGGCCCTTCGGTCCGAGGATACGGCCGAGACGGCCGACCACGCCCATCATGTCCGGTGTCGCGACGACAACGTCGAAGTCGAGCCATCCCTCTTTCTGGATCTTCGGAACGAGATCCATCTCACCGACATAATCAGCACCGGCGGCCTTCGCCTCCTCCGCCTTCGCTCCCTTCGCGAAAACGAGGACGCGGACCTTCTTGCCGGTTCCGGCCGGAAGAACGACAGCGCCGCGGATCTGCTGGTCCGCGTGGCGTCCGTCGCAGCCTGTGCGGATATGCGCCTCGATCGTCTCGTCGAACTTCGCCGTCGCGGTCTTCTTTACCAGAGCGATCGCGTCAGCCGGATCATACAGCGTGCCGCGCTCGATCTCCTTTGCGGCTTCGATATATTTCTTCCCGTGTTTCATTTATTCAAACCTCCCTGTGGTCGTAGCGGATTTCAGTCCTTCCACCTGTGATCAGTCAACTACCTCAACGCCCATGCTGCGGCATGTCCCCTCGATGATGCTCATCGCGGCCTCGATCGTCGCGGCATTCAGATCCGGCATCTTCGTCTCGGCGATTTCCTTCACCTGAGCCTTCGTGATCTTGCCGACTTTCACCTTGTTCGGCTGACCGGATGCCTTCGGCAGATTCAGCGCCTTCTTGATCAGAACGGCCGCCGGCGGAGTCTTCGTGATGAAGGTGAAGCTCCGGTCCGCATAGACGGTGATCACGACCGGGATGATCACGTCACCCATCTGAGCGGTCTTCGCGTTGAAGGCTTTCGTAAACTGAACGATATTCACGCCATGCTGGCCGAGCGCCGGGCCTACCGGCGGAGCCGGGGTTGCCTTGCCGGCCGGAATCTGCAGTTTGATGTAACCTGTAACCTTCTTTGCCATGATGTTTCCTCCTCATGTGGTTTTGTCGAGTATAAAACCCTTCCACCTGTCCGGTCCCTTTCTACCCGGGATGGCTTGATTTGCCCGGCGGGGACCTTCTGAATCAGCTGCGGCGCAATTGCGGCCGCAGAAACTCACTTTTTCTTAACCTCCGAGAAGCTGATCTCGACCGGAGTGTCGCGGCCGAAAAGCTCCACGTTGATCGTGATGGTCTGCTTCTGGGGGTTGACCGCCTGGACGACGCCTTCGGTTCCTTCCCAGGCACCCGCGATGACAACGACCATATCGCCCTTCTCAAAATCAACCACGATCTTCGGCTTCTGCTGTGCAGGCGCCTCCGATCCCTCTCCGACTCCGAGCTTCCACATCTCGTCCGGCGCGAGCGGCACCGGCTTGCTTCCCGGTCCGACGAATCCGGTCACGCCTCTGGTGTTCCGGACGACGTACCAGGTATCGTCGTTCATCTCCATATGGACGAGGACATAGCCCGGGAACATCTTTCTCTTGACCATCCGCGTGACGCCGTTCTTCGTCTCCTGAACGTCCTCCAGCGGCACAATGACATCGAGGATCTGCTCCTCAAGATGACGGTTCGCGACAGTCTTGTCGATGTTGGCCTTGACCTTGTTCTCGTATCCGGAATAGGTATGAATCACATACCAGTTCGCTTCTGACATCTGAACCCTCTTATTTCTCTCAAATGCAAATCGCCAATTTCATCAAAGAGCCAGCAGCCAGTCGATCACCCGCAGCGCCGCGCTGTCGACCACGGTGATGATGATGCCCATGATCAGGGAAAGGACGACGACCAGACCGGTCTCGCGGGCCACATCCTGTCTCGTCAGCCAGATAATCTT
>OCTW011512230.1_pt1 | contig 19532 bp, 19 predicted proteins | sample 1539671 | NCBI WGS metagenome assembly OCTW01 (sample SAMN02144230, study PRJEB22623) | gut metagenome | biome: sheep rumen | host: Ovis aries | place: New Zealand
AAAACAAGAGCTTTTGGCGTTAATAACCATTCTATACTGCGTTGGTTAACCGTCATAATATATAATTTTGAATTGATGAAAGGTTCTACTAGACTATTATCTTGACCTACATCAATCAGCGCCGCCCATACATTTGCTGTTAACAAGAGACTAAGTAAAACTGCCTGAACTCCTTTAACAAAGACTTCTTTTTTTTCATCAGATTTGAGAAATCCGTATAAATAAAAGGGCAAGTAAGCAACGATGAGCAAGAAACAGCTGAGCATGTGCACTTGCATCATAACCGCAACTGATATCGCTAAGCGCAGCACTCCTACTTTTTTAGTCCTAATAAAGTCTATAGCTGGAATTAAACACCAAGGCATAAAAGCCGCACCCCAACTTGAAAAACCTTGCCTAAAGGTCCAGTATTGAACAGAGAAGGTCATCATGTAAAAGGCAGCTATTCCTAAGGCAATCTTTGGCTTAACAGAAGCTCTTTTACTCAAGTGATACATTGAAAAGCCAGCAATCACACTCAATAAAAAGCGTGATAACAATTGATAGGTATACCAATTACGACTAAGAAGGACTAAAAGCCCCTGAAAGTAAGCAAAATAAGGGCCATACAAAGCATTGACAATTCGTCCTGAACTGTAAAAGCCATACAACGACATGAAATAACTAAAATTGCCAGTCTTAATTTGCATAGCTGTCTCATAAAATCGATTGTAGTGAAATAAGAAATCACTACCAGCAATAACACCTCGAGACATTAATTGGGGAAGCAATAATAAGACAGCAACCAGGACAATAACTAGACTTGGAAGCCATACATGCTTTTGACTTATCTGAGAGAGGCCTTGCTTCATTTTTTTAAACATGCGTATCTCCTTAAAAAATCCCTATCCATGTTAGCACAGTTTAAAATAGATTACAAACAGAAACAGAAAGCTTTCATGAAAATTTCTTATTTATATTCAAGAGTACCTTTCATTTCTTGCGAAAATTATCCCAAAATCTGATATCCTGCCTCTTCTAATACTCGGAGTGCGCTTTGAAAATCCGTTGTTTTCGTTAAAATGTAATCCGTGTTATAAGTCGAAATGGCAAAGATACCAATATTATTTTCTGCTAAAAGACTTGAAATTTTTGATAAAATGCCAATCAAAGAAAAGTCTAAAACACCCTCGATTCGAAAAGCTGACCAAGTCTTATCAACTGTCAAAGCATTTTCAGGGACAAGTGCAATCGGACAAACAAGTGATTTTTCGTCATCTGTTGCCCCAGTAAAAACAAATGGATTTTCCAGATTGACTTGTGAATAATCCTCAACTTGGCAAACAGCAAATTCTTCAGTAATCGGTTTAATGGTTAGCATTGACAGCTTCCTCCTTGTTTAATTTTTCTTTAATCGCAGTTGCGACATTTCGTGGAATGCCACAATTGATAATATCTTCCACGTCTGCTTTTTGAATATTTGGCAAGCTCTTGAAGTGTTTCATGAGTAATTGCTTGCGCTTTGGACCAAGTCCAGCAATGCCATCAAGTTTTGATGAGAATGAATTTTTAGAACGTAATTGACGGTGGAAGGTAATAGCGAATCGGTGAACTTCATCTTGAATGCGTTGAAGCAAGAAGAATTCTTCAGAATTTCGTGGCAATTCAACCACTTCTAAAGGATCTCCAAAGAGTAATTCGTGCGTTTGGTGTTTGTCATTTTTTTGCAGACCAGCGATTGGAATATCAAGACCAAGTTTATTTTCAATGACATCATGCGCCACATTGACCTGACCTTGACCACCATCGATGATAATCAAATCTGGTGGTGTCAATCCATCTTTCATCACGCGACTGTATCTGCGATAAATGACCTCACGCATACTGGCGTAATCATCTGGCCCCACAACAGTTTTAATCTTAAATTTGCGGTAATCTTTCTTACTTGGTTTCCCATTAACAAAGACAACCATCCCAGCAACAGGGCTTGTTCCTTGAATATTTGAGTTATCAAAAGCCTCAATGCGAACTGGTTTTGGAATATTAAGCAATTCACCGATATTTTCAATGGCACCATGTGTTTTACGGATATCTTTTTCTAGCAAATCAAATTTTTGTTGTAAGCTAACGCGAGCATTCTTGATAGCTAAATTAACCAACTGCTTCTTCTCACCACGTTGTGGTTTGATAATTTTTGTATCAACAACGGCTTTAACCAAATCAGCATCAATATCTTGTGGAATAAAGATTTCTTTTGGCACAAAGTGTTTGCTATCACGGTAAAATTGTCCCACATAGGTCAAGAAATCCTCTTCAGGGTCATTGTAGTAAGGAAACATATTGACATCACGTTGAATGAGTTTCCCTTGACGAACAAAGAAAACCTGAACACACATCCAGCCTTTATCAACGTAATAACCAAAAATATCACGATCCATCATATCTTGGTTCATAACACGTTGTTTAGTGCGAAGGGTTGAAATAGCTTGCAGTAAATCACGGTATTCTGCTGCGCGCTCAAATTCCATAGCATCTGCTGCTTTTTGCATTTTCTCCTTAAGTGCATCAACGATTTTATTATCTTGCCCATTTAAGAAATTCTTGACATCTTGTGCCATATTCACAAAGTAATCGTGATCTACATGGCAAATGGTATGGGCTTTACACTGACCAAGATGGTAGTAAAAGCAAACTTTATTAGCTGGGTTTGTACATTTTTTAAACGGAAAAATACGATCCAAAAGTCGCTTAATTTCTGTTGCCGCCCCAGAATCTGGATAAGGACCAAAATACAAAGCACCATCTTTTTTGATTTGACGGGTAATCATCAAGCGTGGGTACTGTTCATTCACTGTAATTTTGATAAATGGATAAGATTTATCATCTTTAAGCTTGATGTTGTACTTAGGCATATTTTCTTGAATCAAATTGATTTCAAGAAGAAGAGCTTCCGTATTTGATTCAGTGACGATGTATTCAAAGTCTTCAATTTCAGAAACCAAGAGTTCTGTCTTAGTATTGTGGCTACCATGAAAATAGCTGCGCACACGATTTTTCAGATTCTTAGCTTTTCCGACATAGATAATCTTGCCATTTTTATCTTTATGGATATAACAACCAGGACTATCTGGCAGTAATTCCAATTTATGTTTTATCAGTTCATTCATGCCTCTATTATAGCAGAATCACTTTTTCATTGCTTGTTAGAGAATTTTGAGAGCCAAAAACCACCTGAATGAGCTCTACAGGTGGCTTTTGCTGTATTAGGATAATAAAAGGAGAGCTAATTAATTATTTGGGACAAAAACGAGGTGTTCGTTGACAAATGCATCGAAACCAAGTTCACTCAATTCACGACCGTAGCCTGAATTTTTAATGCCTCCAAATGGGATTTCTGGGTGTGATGTCCAACCAGAATTGATAAATGACATACCAGTTTCAATTTTGGCAGCCACTTCTTTAGCATGGTCAAGATTTTTAGAAAAGACAGTACCACCAAGACCATAACTTGAATCATTAGCCAGTTCAATAGCTTCTGCTTCAGTATCAACTTTGTAAATAGAAGCTACTGGACCAAAGATTTCTTGATTAAAAATTGGATTTTCTTTGGTGATGTTTGTCAAAACTGTTGGCATGACAAAGTTTCCTGGATGATCAATGGGTTCATCACCATAAACCACTGTCGCACCGTTTTCTTTAGCCAGCTTGATTTGATCTAGGACTTCCTCTTTTGCGGCGGCTGAAGACAATGGTGCGAGAGTTGTCGCTGGGTCCATTGGGTCACCCCATTTCGCTGACTTAAAGTGTTTAACCACCATATCAACAAACTTGTCATAATTTTCTTGACCGACAACCACAAAACGTTTTGATGACGTACAAACTTGACCAGCATTGTAAAGACGAGCAAAGAAGACTGTCTTATCAAGCAAATCAAAGTCAGCATCTTCTAGGATAAGAAAAGCATCATTACCACCGAGTTCCATAGATGATTTTTTGAGATTAGCCCCTGCTTCTGCCGCAATTGAGGCACCTCCACGTTCAGAACCTGTCAAGCAAACGCCAACAACTCGTGGGTCTGCGATTGCTTTTGAGACTTGGCCATAAGATAAGAAAAGATTCTTAAAGGCACCAACTGGTGCACCAGCTTCCAAAACTAAATCGTCAAAAGCTTGTGCTGACGCTGGACAGATTGAAGCATGTTTCAAGATCATTGGATTTCCAATCATGAAATTTGGAGCAAAGACTCGCATGATTTGATAGAATGGGAAATTCCATGGCTCAACAGCTACCAATACACCCGTGGCTTGCTTGATATAATAAGCTTCACCATTGATATTTTCTAGCGGACGTGGTTTGAGGAATTCCTCTGCTTTATCAGCGTAGTAATCCGCAATTTCTGCACAAAGTTCGACTTCACCTTTTGCTTCCGTGAAAAGTTTTCCCATATCTTTTGTCATCACTTCAGCGTATTTATCAACGTCACGACGTAAAAGCTCCGCAATTTTATGTAATTGAACTTTTCTGTCGTCCAATCCACCTTCAGCACGCCATTTTTTATAAAGCGCATGCCCATTTGCCAAAGCAGCTTCTAAATCCACATCTGTCGCGTTATCAAAAGTTTTTAGAACTTCATTTGTGTAAGGGTAAGTTGTTTTGTATGCCATAATATCTCCTTTTCCTCTTGCTTGAATCAATAGCTTACGCTAAAAGCAAGTCCGTATGTGTCCATTATAGCACTACAGGAAACGTTTTCAAGAATTAAGCATGTTTTCTAACAAAAAAGAAGTCGAGCACTTCTGCCCAACTTCTTCTCTGTTACCAAATACCTAAAATATGCTGCATCAAAAGGCTGACACAAGTAATGGCAATCCAACAAGCGGCACCAACACCGATAGCTTGACCACCTGTTTTTACTAATTTGACTGGATTTGTATTAAGTCCAATAGCCCCCATAGCCATGACGATAAAGAATTTTGACAACACTTTAAGATTCTCAAAAATCGCCATATCTAGCCCAAGACCACTCGCAAGTGTTGTCACAATCGAAGCTAGTAAGAAATACAAGACAAACATTGGAAAGGCCTTTTTAAAACTAAAAGTTTTCTCAGAAGCTCCGCCATTTTTAGATTCTTTATAAGCCTTGTAAAATGACAAACCTAGTGTAATGGGAATGATAGCCAAGGTACGTGTTAACTTAACGATGGTTGCCCCATCCAAAGTATTTGACTGATGAATAGCATCCCAAGCTGCTGCTGTCGCTGTAACAGATGATGTGTCATTAACAGCCGTTCCTGCAAATAGGGCAAAGCCATGATTTGACAAACCAATCAAATCTCCTAAAGTTGGAAAAATCAACGCTGCGAGAATGTTAAAGAGAAAAATAACTGAAATACTCTTAGCCACCTCTTCATCTTTTGCCTTGATAACTGGTGCTGTCGCTGCAATAGCTGAACCACCACAGATAGATGACCCAACGCCGACCAAAGTCGCTGTATTAACGTCCAGCTTCAACCATTTTTGTAAGAAAAATGCCACGATTAAAGACGTTGCGATGGTTGAAATAATGATTGGTAGTGACTGAGCACCAACTTTTAAGACTTGACCTAAATTAAGACCAAATCCTAATAAAACCACAGCTGTCTGTAAAATGTATTTTGAGGTAAAACCAATGCCTTGGGCGGTTTGTTTGCGATTATGATAAAAACTTCCCACAAACATGCCAAGCAAAATAGCAAAGACTGGAGCACCGACCAAAGGAAAAGCTTGACCTAAGAACCAAGCTGGCAAGGCTAAAATAGCACATAGCACAACGCCAGGTACTTTTTTCTGAATAGCATTCATAATAAATATCTCCTTTTCACGTCACTCATTATACCCCGCTCTACCTATAATGTAAAATTATGATTTTTTATGATACAATAATGAACAAGAATACTAAGGAGAATTAGAATGCTCGATTATCGTGTTTTTACCTTTATGAAGGTCTGTGAAACCTTGAATTTTACTCAAGCAGCAAAGGAGCTTCACATCACACAACCAGCTGTGACCAAACATATTCAAGCCCTGGAAACAGAATATCAAACCAAACTCTTCACGTTTTCTGGCAAACATTGTCAACTGACTCAAAGTGGTAAAGAATTGCTTGATTTACTGACTACCATGAATACTGATATTCAGCATTTTAAGACACACCTCAAGCAAGATTTACAGCCACTTCATTTTGGAGCAACATTAACCATTGGAGAATATGTTTTAACGGATTCATTAGTTAATCTTCTAGCTAAGCATCCTACTTTTCAAATTAAAATGCTGGTGGATAATACCGAAACACTATTAAAAGCCATTGATAAGGGCGAGATTGATTTTGCCTTGATTGAAGGTTTCTTTTCAAAAGAAAAATACGATTTTCTCCCTTATCGAACAGAACCTTTCATCGCTGTTACCTCACCCGACTCTCCTCTAGCAAGCGGCATGCATTCTCTGGAAGAACTCCTCAATTATCCAATTATCGTTCGCGAACAAGGCTCTGGTACACGTGAAATGCTTGAAATCACATTAAAGGAAGCTAATCTCACCATTTCTGATTTCAGTAAAATTACCGAAATTGGGAGTCTTAATACCATCTGTGAGTTGGTTAGAAAAAATCTTGGGATTACTTTTGTCTACCAAAGCGTGGTTCAAAAAGAAATTTCTGCTGGAAATCTTAAAAAAATTAATCTCACTATTCCTGCCATGAATCACGATTTTACCTTTATTTGGCGGAAAAACAGCCACTTCAAAAATCACTATCAAGATATTTTCCAACTCTTTTTCTAAAATTTTAACTTGATAAAAACGCTTTTTTAACGTAAACTATATAGTTATATAGCCTATGTTAATTTTAGAAAGGGCAATTATGCAATCTACACTGGATATTACAGAACTTTATCAATACGGCGAACGTGTGTCTTTTAAAAAAGGAGAAAACCTTGCACAGTCCGTCTCTGGAGAAACAAGCGGTGATATTTATATCCTATCCTCAGGCATCTGTGCTCTTTCATCTATTTCTTGCGATGGCAAAGAAACTACTTACCTTTATTTTAAAAAGCAACAATTTGTTGGTTTTGTGCCACTTATGAATACTGTCCACTTGAACTACTATGGAAAAAAATCATTTTCAATTGTTGCCAAAACACCTTGTGTTGCTTATCGTATTTCTAGTCGTCAATTTCAAGAATTGCTTGTTTTTCCATCCGTGGTTAGCTTGATGCTAAACACACTAACTGAAAATCATATCTATCTTATGGAACATTTTCACAGCAGCAAAAACGAACCCGCTTTGGTCCAATTCTGCCGCTTCTTGCTAGATCAGGTTGAAAAAGACACTTCTGGACAATTGGTCTTAGATACTGTCTTTACCTATCAAGAAATTGCAAACTATCTCGGCATGCATTCCGTAACCATTGCTCGCATGGTCAAGGCTCTTCGTGCCGAAGAAATGATCGAAAAAACAGGCCATCAGATTCAAATCACTGATCCACAACAAATGGCTCAACTGATCACAGAAGAACGCAAAATCGATTATTAACTAAAAACCGGAAGTTTAAAACTTCCGGTTTTTGTGTGCTATCGTAATAACTTGAGCAGCTCTTGATAATTGTGAACGGTGTAAGTCGGTCTTGCTGAAGTGCGGTTTGTTTTTTGATGTGGATTGTACCAAGCAGTATCAATACCAGCATTATTGCCTCCTTGAATATCAGCAAGTAGATTATCTCCAATCATCAAAGCTTTTTGGTGATCAAAACGACTAATCGCTCCTGCTATCGCATCATAAAATGCCTTGTCCGGTTTTTGATAACCAACTTCATCTGAAATAAAGACATGTTCAAAATAATCTTGAATCCCTGAATTAGCCATTCGACCCGTTTGAATTTTTGAAATGCCATTGGTTGCTCCGAAAATGCGGTAGCCTTGCTGACTAAGTTGATCAAGCAGCTGATTGGCACCAGTCAAAACTTGACCTTGTTGACTTAAAAAATCCTGATAACGCATAGCAAAAGCATGCCCGTCTACCTCATGGCCAAAATTAGCAAACAAGCGTGAAAAACGTGTATTGATTAATTCCTTTTTAGTCAATTTTTTCAAACTTAAGTCATCCCACATCTTGCGATTCATAGGAATATAAAAGTCTTTATAAGCCTGAATATCTGACACACGCGCTTCTTTCAAAAGCTCTGTTAGAGCAATATCTTCTGCTGCATTAAAATCAAGCAAAGTATGGTCCAAATCAAAAAGCAAATAACGATAAGTCACAGCTACTCCTCTCATCTTCTCCTATCAAATTGAGATATTTTTTTAACAACAACAGCTAAAAAACTTCCCATCACACCTAAACCAATAACAGAATAAGCCATCGTGAAAATCTTTCCGACAGCTGTAACAGGATATATATCACCATAACCAATTGTCGTTAAAGTCGTAAATGAGAAATAAAGCGCATCAAGATAAGTAAAGTGTTCAACGTGAGCATAAAATAGTGTTCCACTCAATAGTAAAACAGTTGTCACACCAGCTATTCCCCTTGTTTCAGCATCTTTGAAAAGGGACCACAAAAGACGAATGGTACGACGCATTTGCATCCAGAAAGTAATCATGATTTTTCCCCTGTCATTTTAGTTATCAAACCCTTGAAACGTTAACTAATTCTTGCAAGTTTAGCATTCCTTAATAACCATTTATTACTTCCATTATAGCACATCACCCAAAGCTTTTACGATTGAGAAAAGTCAAGCATACTTTCTTCACGCAAAACACCGTCTTCAATCACTAACAAGCGATCACAGTAAGGCACCAAACGTCTATCATGCGTCACCATTAAAATAGCTTTATTCTTAGCTTTGGCTTCTTCTGCTAAAATTTTTGCCACTTCAAGTGCTTTTTCTGTATCCAAACTTGCTGTTGGCTCATCAGCCAAAATAATTGTTGGATCATTATACAAAGCTCGTGCAATCGCAACTCGCTGCCGTTGACCACCTGAAATTTCTTCTGGGTACTTATTGACAATACCACTGATACCAAGTTGCTCAAATAGTTCATCGATTGAGTCGCGCCTTTTTTGCTTAGCAAATTTATCAACCAACTTTAATTGATCTTTGATTTTTAAAAAGGGCACTAGGTTGGATGCCTGTAAGATAAAGCCAATTTCTTCAAATCGCATTTTAGCGCGTTCTTTTTCTTTTTTATTGCTGAAATCCTGACCATTCAACCTAACTTTCCCCTGTGACGGAGATTGTAAGCCACCAATAATGGTCAAAAAAGTACTTTTTCCTGATCCTGAGGGACCAATGACCGCTACAAACTCGCCTTTATTAATGCTCAAGTTGGTCTCCTTCAAAGCTTCAATCTGGTCAGGACCATCTTTAAAAAATTTCTTCACCTTAATTAATTCAATTGCTGTCATCATTTACTCCTATCCAATCGCTCTTAGTGGATCCACCTTGACAATGCTTAAAACTGAAAATAGTGCTCCAAAGACTGCTATCACAATCATCAAAATGCTGATAACGCCAAAGAAAAGAGGATTAACTTGAAACGGTACAGTTGCTGGCAACACTTTTGCACTGATTAAGGTTAATACAAGACCTAAACTAACTGCCAAAACGGCTAAAATAAAAGTTTGGGCAAAAACCATTTTTGATAAATAAGCATTTGAAATTCCCTGAGCTTTCAAGACACCAAAAATTTCTTTTTTCTGCAAGGTCAAAATATAGATAAAAATTCCAATGACAATGGCTGCTATGATAATCAAGAATCCAATCATAAAGGAAAACGTTAGATTTTGTGCTCGGTAACCAGGTAGCTCTTCAATAAAGTCAGTAATCGATACCACCTCTAATCCCTCTGGGACTTGATGAACTTTTCCTTTCGTCACAACAGCACTAATCATTTCCGATTGGTTTGCTGCCGGCACCAAACTATCTAAAGTCTCTTTTGATGTATACAAAACTGGCTGTACATTGAAGCTAGCATTATCAGTAAAGCCGACAATCGTAAGGACTTGACCTCCTTCTCCGACTTTTACTTTATCACCAATTTTAAAATCATTTGTTTTACTCAAACTACTATCAAAGACAGCTTCACCTGCTTTTGAAAATAGTCTCCCCTTAGCCATTTTAGGACTTAAAAACTCATTTTTGTTAATAGCAAAAACATTAACGTTAACATCAGAATTATCCTTACCTTTTATGGTCATAGAAGCTTGCCTAAGCTCTGCTTTTTGATCTGCATCAATGTCCTTTGTTAAAGAATCAGGAAAATGCGACATTCTTAAATTATTATTGGCTTCCTTTGACAATACAATCTGATCAGCCTTCCAAGAATCTACCGCAGAGCGATTGGTTTGAGCCAAGCCATAAGCAAGACCCGTTAGGAAAAAGACCAAGTAAGCAATTAAAAAAATCACCCCTACAACCAGACCATAACGCAATTTGGAATATTTAATGTCGTTCCAAGCTAAAAACATAAACGTCCTCCTTTTTCGATTACTGTAAGCTTACTATGTTTTCCAAAGAAAGTACATTTATTTGATTGTAATATTTCAATAATGCAAGAACCCCTGTAGAATAAGGAAGAGAAGAAAAACCTTCCGTTTTAAACACGGAAGGTTTTTAGTTTACTAACAAAGAAAGTTCTGAAATATTTTTAAATATTTTCTCTAATGAATTTTTCAATGTCATCAAATGGGATGATATCTTTTTGGTCATAAAGGTCACAGTGACTTGCACCTGAGACAGAAATCATCTTCTTGTTGTCACCTGTTAATTTTTCAAAGGCATCTTTACCCATGTAATATGAGTGAGCCTTGTCACCATGAACGACAAGTACAGCATTACGAATTTCATCAGTATAGTGAAGGAAACGCGTATTTAGGAAACTTGTATTTGATTGAACTGCCCAGCCATTATTTGAATTAAGACTACGAGCATGGTAACCACGTGGTTGTTTGTAATAAGCATAATAATCTTTGACAAATTGCGGTACCTCGTCTGGGAGTGGGTCAACCACTCCACCAGCTAGAGCGTAATCAGCATTTTGATAATCTTTGGTACGTTGATTTGCAAGCGCTAGACGAGCTTGGTAACGTGCTTCTTCATCATCAGCTGAATCAAAATAACCATTTCCAGCAATTCGAGACATGTCATACATTGTAGAGGCTACCGTTACTTTAATACGTGGGTCAATTGCTGCTGCATTAAGGGCAATACCTCCCCAACCACAGATACCGATGATACCAATTTTATCCGCACCAACATTTTCAAGCGTTGATAGGTAATCAACAGCTGCTTGAAAATCTTCAGTGTTAATGTCTGGGGATTGCATATAACGCGGAGTACCGCCTGATTCGCCTGTATAAGATGGATCAAAAGCAATTGTCAAAAAACCACGCTCTGCCATTTCTTGCGCATAAAGCCCTGAAGATTGTTCTTTCACCGCACCAAAAGGTCCTGACACAGCAAGTGCTGGTAATTTCCCTGAAGTATTTTTAGGAATGTACATATCAGCAGCTAAAGTAATGCCAAAGTGATTATGGAAAGTCACTTTTTTGTGGTCAACTTTGTCACTTTTTGGGAAAACTTTATCCCATTCTTGTACCAAATGTAATTGTTCAGTCATCTTATTCTCCTTTTCATTGTGTTTATGATGTTACTTAAAGTGTAACACTAACCTAAAATAATTTAAAAATTTATCGGCAAAAACTTCTAAATCTTTCCCTAATAGTTACTCTACACCTTGAAGTCTACTCCAAGTCAAGGTGATTTATCAAAATTTCAATAAAATTATTTGTTTGAAAGCCACTTCTGTCGAATTTGAATTGTTAAGAAAGCAAATAACAACATTATGATACTTCCCCAAATGCTAAATTGACTACCATTTCCGATGTCAATAAATTTACCTGTAAACGATGTCCCGACAGTTACACCAAGATTGGCAGCTGCTAAAAATAAGCCGTTAGCAAAATCGGGTGCATCATCACCAACGCTATTGATCATATATTGATTCACATTTCCTGCAAGTCCACCAAACATTCCAAAAATGACAACTAAAATCATCATTACTAGTGCTTGATTTCCAAAGAAAAATAGCAAAGCTAGATTAATAATTAGGACAAGCGGTAAACTAATCAATAGTTGATGAGCATTTTTATCTAAGAACTTTCCAGCCCAAGCATTACCAATAATATTAGCTAATCCAATACTTAACAAAACTAAGGCAATTAAATTAACGTTGATTTGTGAGAAAGTTGCTAAGAAATCTGACATATAGGAATTAAAACCAAGCACAGCTCCATTCAATAAAATAACGCTTATAATAGAAATCCATATCGTTTTTCGTTTTAAAATACTTAATTGTTGTCCATAAGACAAGCCACGTGTCACTGGCATCGATGGCACTAAAACTATGGTTCCAATAAAAACAAGTAAATTAATAACGGCAAAGAAAAGCATGGCTGAGCTGAGCGAGAATTGGCTAGCTAAAAAATTTGAAACTGGCACTCCAAGCAGCGTTCCAGCTGAAACTCCCATAAAAACTTGAGCAACTGCTTTTTGCGATTCATTTTCAGGAACCGATGTAGCTGCAACCGTCATTGCCATAGAAACATATACAGGATGAAAAATTGCTGGTAAAACACGCGCAATCAGTAAAACAGTAAAGTTTGGCGCAAAAATCGAAACGATAGTGCTCAAAGCAAAAGCACCGGTAGCCAAAAGCATAACAGACCTTCGGTTGACCTTTGAAAACAGTAAGGGCATGGTTGGTCCTGCGATAGCCACGACTAAAGCAAATCCAGATACCAATAAACCAGCTGTTGTCAAGGAGACACCATAATGCTCAGAAATATGTGGCAAAATACCCGTTATCCCCATTTCTGTATTTAGAATACCAAATACACCGATTGTTAACAGTAAAACCATTGAACGGTTTGAAGTTTTCTGCATTCGACACTTCCTTTCCTTAACTTCTACCATTATCATAACAAGGAATGTCGCCTATTACAAATACTTATATTTGATATGTCCAATGCCTAAAAAGCATGGTTTTCCAATAAAAATTCCCCACCAAACTAGTGAGGAAATCTTTTCTTACACTAACTTATAATTTTTCCATGTCCCCTTATGGTAACGGATTTCATAAATAATTCCTTTAACAAACCAGTCTAGAAACATAGCCGCCCAAGTTCCTAGCATTCCCATACCAAGGTTAACAGAAAAAAAGTAGGCACATACTACACGAACTAAAAGCATAGAAGAAATACTGATGACCATTGGGAAATTCGCATCACCCGCACTACGAAAGACAACAGGTAAAACATAGCCAGAATTCCAAAAAAGGCTGACTAAAATCCCATGAGCAAGAACAATAATCCAAACATAGTGTGTCGCTTGTGCTGATAGATCATATAATTTCATTAACAAAGGCATTAAAGCTATAACAGCAGCTGAAAAACAAGCATTTGTAATATGGATGTTTCGGATAACTTTACGTTTGTAATATTCTGCTTGCACATAATCTCCAGCACCAACACATTTTGAAATAATGACTGCTAAGCCCAACACGATTGAAATACCCGGCAATCCTTGAAACATGATAATGGTTCCACCAACCGAATTTGCAGCGATGGCAGCTGTACCAAAAAGTGACACAACAGACAAGACAATCAAACGCCCAAGGAAAAACATACCATTTTCAAAACCAAATGGTAGTCCAATACTAAGAACCTTCTTAATCATTTTCCAGTCAACTTTTTCTTTCAAAAAATTTCCTAAAGTTAATTCAGATGTCAAGTGATGTGCAAACCAAAGAACTAGCACCATGGCACCAACACGTGATAGCAAAATCGGTACTGCAACACCTTCGACACCCCAACCGAGACCATAAATCAGACTAATCCCCATTAAAATATTCAATCCATTCATGACCAACATAATATTCATCGGCAAGCGTGATTTATTTAAAGTTCTAAAAATCGCTGCACCCGAATTATAAAGAGCAATAAACGGTGTTGATAAAGCAACGATATTAAAGTAACGATCTGCTTGCGAATGAACCTCAGGTGTAATCGTTCCAAATAAATGACTTAAGATAAATGGCTTAATCGCAAAAATCAAAATAGTTATCATTAAGCTAAAATACAATGTGAATTTGACCAACTGATTGACAGCTTTATTAGCATTTTTACTATCACGGTCACCTAAGTATTGACCTGCAACAATGCCACCACCCGTTGCAAATGCGGCAAAAATACTGATAAAGAGTGCCATAAGAAATTCAACCAAGGATACTCCTGACACTGCTGCTTCACCAACTCTTGAAACCAAAATCGAGGCGATTAAGCCCACCAGGTATTCCAAACCTTGTTCAATAATCAAAGGAACGAACAATTTTGCTAAATCACGATTGCTAAAAAATACGTGTTTTGCTGTGCTGCAACTACATCACTTTCCATAATTTCCTCCTCTTTTTAATACCACCTATACTTTATACCTTGGAGCTCACTCTAGGTCAAGAGAATTTTTTATTTTTCCTCAAAAACAACAGTAACGTTTTTTCCAGCCATGGCTTTGCTAAAGTTGGTCGTGTCTTTGATATGTCCTAGATAAGTGTATTTAAAACAAGTCTTGCAATCATCATAGAAAAAGGTCAGTTCATTCGTCTGGCAGAGCAATAAATCACCTGTTTTAATCGAACACGAGCATTGTTCTTTGCGTGGCAAGTGGTCAGCTAGTAAATAAAATTTCTCATTGCCATTGACATCAGCCATATCAAGCTCAAGTGGCAAAAGTTTGGCAAATGCTTTCGCGCTAGCATTATTTTCCAAAATCAACTCAAAGCTTTCGCCAGCAATCGTTACAAGAAATGCCATGCTAATTCTCCTCTTCGAATGTCACCGTAACACTACCACGTCCAAGACTGTCTGCTAGTCCGCTATTATCCACTATCTTTCCCAAATCAGTGTAGGAATAGCTTGATGAAAAATCGTCATAAAACAAGACCAAACCATTACCAGCCCATAATTTCAAATCACCTGAATGGATTTTTCCAGCTCGGTGGTTATTGGAAGTGAAGTCTCTATCTAGCACAGCATATTTTTCATTGCCGTTGACATCGCTCATCTTTAACGTCAACGGAAGAGTTTCTCGAAACTCACGCGCGGCAGTCGAATCATTTAAAAGAAGTTTAAACGTTTTATTATTTACACTTACTTTAATCATTTTTTCACCTGAAACCTTTTTGTGTATGTGATTTTGCTGACTTGGCTGGCAAGCTGATAAAAGCACAGCCATCACAATAAACAAAATCCTTAGATATTTTTTCATTTACTTCTCGCTATATTTTCTAACTGCTTTTTTAAAACGCTCCACACCATCAATTAATAGCTCAAGTGGGCAAGCATAGTTCCATCTGATAAATGACTTCCCGTTGCCACCAAAAATCTCACCGCTTGATAAGATTAAGCCTGTTTCGTGGCGGATAAAGTCACATAAGTCTGTCGTATCTTGTGAAATAGCAGAGCAGTCAAGCCAGGCAAGGTAAGTCGCCTTTGCCTTAACGATTTTAATTTCAGGGAAAGTCTCACTCACTTGCTCAATTAGATAGGAGCGGTTAGTTGCCAAATAGCGATTCAATTCATCTAACCATTCTTCAGAATCATTAAAAGCTGCTTCTGTCGCTTGAATAGCAAATGAATTTGGTTCTGCCACTTCGTCTGTATTGATGCCACGATTAACTTGCTTACGAAGGGCTTCATTTGGCACAGAAATCACTGATGTCTGCAGTCCTGCGATATTAAAAGTTTTTGACGGCGCCATGCAAGTCATACTGATATTTGAAATAGTCTCTGATACTGATGCAAAAGGCGTATACTTGCTACCTGGATGTGTCAAATCACAATGCACCTCGTCTGATAAGATAAGAACATCATGTTTTAGACAAAGTTGACCAATTTTTTCGAGCTCAGCTTTTGTCCAGACATAACCTGTTGGATTGTGTGGATTGCAAAAAATCATCAAAGTCGTCTCATCTTGCGCTAGCTTATTTTCCAAATCCTCATAATCGATACTGTACTTTCCATCCTCATACAGCATGCGACTCTCTAAAACTTCACGACCGTTGTTCAAGATAGAATTGTAAAAAATGTTATAGACTGGAGTGATGAGCAAGACTTTGTCATTTTCTTTCGTCATCTTGCGGACAATTGATGAAATCGCTGGAACAGCACCTGTACAAAACATCAGCCACTCTTTTTGAAGCGTGAAACCATGTCGACGCTCCCACCATGAAATATAAGACTCAAAAAATGAATCTGGCACGGTATTGTAACCAAGAGCACCCTGATTTAAACGTGTCTGAATAGCACATTTGATTTCTGGAGCTGTGTCAAAATCCATGTCTGCAACCCACATCGGGAGTTCATCCTCACCAACATCCCACTTATAAGAATTAAGATTGCGACGATTAACAACCTTATCAAAATGATATTTTTTCACGTATCACACAGCCTTTCTCAAGCTAATCTTAGTTTTACTGTCATCAATGTTAGGGTCATCAAAAATAATCTCACCGATATTGTCAGCTACAATAGAACCCGAAATTGGATTTTTAACGCTGATAATGTCTGACTTAATGTCTGCTTGCAAATCCTCAACGTACTCAAAGACCAAATCTGAATGGATTAATTTACAATTATCAAGCGTAACATGCTTCATATAACAAAGCCCTTGATTACTTTCAATCGTACAATTGATAAAAGTAATGTCTTCAGTATTCCATGCAAGGTATTCGCCAACGATTGTCGAATCACGTACAACCACGTGCTTACAGTTCCAAAAAGCATCTTTGGATAGCAAAGTACTATTTGAGACTTCCACATTTTCAGCACCATCAAAGCAATAATTACCAGTAATAGTCACATTTTCAAGCTTAACATTCTTACTATTCATGCCAAAATAGTCACCAGTCACATTAACATTTGTTAATCTAACCTCTTCACATGACCACAAACTTTCTAAAGCATTTGGCATTTGAACATTTTCTAAAACAATAGCTGAGCTGCGACGGAAAGTCTTGGGAGCTTGAATGACACTATTTTTGATTTTAATATCATGCGTATACCAGATTCCAGAACGTGCGGTATCTAGTAACTGAATATTTTCAGCTTTAACATGTTTTGAGTACCAAAGTGGGTACTTCCAACGGAAAATATCATTTTCCAAAACAATATGACGACTTTCCTTTAACGGTGATTCACCATCCGCGAATACTGATTGGGTAATGGTCGCATTTTCTGCTTTAAAACAGACACGTTCCCCTGTCAATAATTTTTGATTAATGATTTTCATTTTTAGTCCTCCATTTTCAAAGTCCTTCTAGGACTGAAACGTCACTTAATCTACACCTTGTAGTCGACTCCAAGTCAAGGATTTTTTGTCTTTTAATTTACAAAAATACTCTAACACGCTACAATAAACATAGCAAATACTTATATTACATACTTAATATAGCTAAAATGTATAGGAGAAAGATATGGATATTCGCGTTCTTAATTATTTTGTAACCATTGTCCAAACAAAAAGTATTTCAAACGCTGCAAATACCTTACACGTGACACAACCGACACTATCACGCCAAATCAAAGATTTGGAAGAAGAACTTGATACTGTACTTTTTCACCGTGGCAGCCGAGAAATTCAATTGACAGATGATGGGCAATACCTCTACAATCGTGCCATCGAAATTCTTGCTTTAGTCGAAAAAACAGAAAATAATATTCGAAAATCAGAAGAAATTTCTGGAGAAATTTACATTGGTGCTGCTGAAACTCACTCACTTGATATTGTCGCAACTGTCATCAAAAAAATGACAGACCAGTACCCTGAGATTCGTATTCACATTCGTAGCGGAAACGCTGATGACATTTTGGAACATTTGAATAAAGGAGTCTACGATTTAGGCATCACAATCGGTGATTTTGACAATCGAAAATACAATGCGCTTGCTCTTAAAAATCGTGACCAATGGGGAGTCTTGGTCCCCAAAAATCATCCATTGACTAAGTTTGATAAAGTTGAATTAGCAGATATTTTATCTTATCCACTAATCACTTCTGCTCAAACCAATAACGACCTCCGAGAGCTAGCTGGACTTGGCGACTATCACATTGTTGCAACCTATAATCTTCTCTACAACGCATCACTTCTAGTCAAAGCTGGACTTGGTATTGCGATTTGTCTAGGCGATATTATCAACACTTCCTACGCTGATTCTGAACTAAAATTTATTCCATTTGCGACTCAAAAGCACGATTCACTTCAGATTCTCTGGAAAAAGCAAAGCACTCAATCACCAAGTACCAAACAATTTCTCAAAATAATGCGTGAAGAACTTGAAAGGCAATAACAATTTTCAAGTACTAATTCATAAAATTTGATACTTTGTTGTTTTTTTAATAAGTTTAATCATAAAAAAACCACCTCATATCACTGAAGTGGTTTTCTTCTTATTTCCCATCCAATCGTTCTTTGAGTTTTTCGACAAAGAGGTAGGCTGCAGGGCAGAAAAGGGTGTTTTTAATGGTTAGATTATTGATTTGATAGATTTTTTTGCGGTCTGTGTGTGGGAATTCACGGCATGCTTTTGGTCGGACGTCGTAAATGGTACAAAGGTTGTCATCGCCTAAAAATGGACAAGGCATTGATTGAAAGACTTTGTCGCCATCTTCATCCACTCACAAATACATGTCTTCAAAAACGCCTAGTTTCATGCGAAAGACTTTTGAGATACGCGTGATGTCAGCCTCGGTAAAGAGCGGACCTAAGCTTTTACAGCAGTTAGCACATTTGGTGCAATCAATCTCGTTAAAAACTTCAGTATGAATTTCTTGAGTGATTTTATCTAAATTTTTAGGTGCTTTTTTCTTGAGACTAGCTAAAAATTTACGGTGTTCTTTTTGTTTTTGTTGCGCTAATTCGTGATAGCGTTCAATGTCAATTTCTGTCATTTTGCTACTTTCTAATTTGTCAATTTCAATCAGGGAATATTATAGCACAAATAAAGTCTCCAGTGGAGACTTTATTCATGAGTCTAGAAACTAAAAATAAATTGATTGATCAGCGTAGCTTCAACAAAGCTACACGTTCTTGCTCTTTGATTTCTTCGATGAATCTATGGTACTCAGTTTCTGCAGCTCTGCTATTTTGCCCAGCACCTTGAAAATCAATAAGCAAATGGTCAAGAAATACGGGATCTGTGCCTTTTTGCCTATAAATATTTCCTTGGAAAAAATATTTGCCGGTCTTTTTATCAATGGCAACTACAGATGAACGCCAGCGTGCTTTATAGCGGTTATCTGGTTTCCAGCTGATTTTTAACTGCTGACCAAAATAATACCAGCCCATCACTTGAAGGTTAATATTTTGCTTTCTTATCGGGTCTTTGTAAAGACACGACAAGGGATTTTCCTGATCTTCTTTTACTGAAAAAGGATGAAAATCTTGAATGCCTTGATAATCTTCATA
>OCTW011560615.1_pt1 | contig 19519 bp, 20 predicted proteins | sample 1539671 | NCBI WGS metagenome assembly OCTW01 (sample SAMN02144230, study PRJEB22623) | gut metagenome | biome: sheep rumen | host: Ovis aries | place: New Zealand
CTCCATTGCTGGCACTTCTATTCTATCATGGCTTTTCGCTGTAGTCTATTGTCGCAAATTCGATTGTCCTTGACATGGGGAGCACTTTAGCTTTCACCTGCTGGATAAAATCGTACACCGTCAGGGTCTTGCCGAAGCGAGGCTTGCAGTTCCACAAAAATTCGCCGTTGGGATTGGCACGGTAGTATTCGGCGGTTTCCTGTGCGCACTTCGCCTGCTCTTGACGCAGGGTGTAGGGCGTGACGCGGCTGTATTCATCGCCCTGAATCAGACCGCGATTGCCGCGATACTCAAAGAACCGCGACTGCGCGTGGGGCGGCAGGATGTGGCACCATTCGGTCTGCTGCTTGATTTCCACGCCCAGCTTGCGCAGGTAAGCCCTGAAATCGTGGTCAGTAAAGGTTTCGCCGCTGCCGTCATCGAAAACAGCGCTGCCCTTCCATTCGATTTTTTGCACCACATCTACCGTGTGCCCCTGCTGGAACACGCGGTCTTCCACGCTCTGCTTGTCCGTGTAGCCGATTTTTGTCCAACCGACATGACTGGCAATTTCAGGCGTGGTGTAGGCGTAAATCATGGGGATGACACGCTGCGTGGTTTGGATGGAGATTCTCTGCATGTCAGTTCATCTCCTTCACGTGCGTTTCGATGAAGGTGATTTCTTCATCAGTCAAACCATACTTGCGGTAAAGCTGCTGGTCAATCTGCGCGATGGATTTTGACCAATCAATGTCGGATTTTGAAGTGAAATCCTGAAGGGGAACCCATTGCCATTTGCCAGGAGTATTCGCTTGCGTTCGTTTCAGAATTCCAAACATCGCTCTTGCAAATTTGGTTTTGATATAGTTAATTGTAGCATTGGCTTCATCTTCCGAAGAAAACTGACCAATACTCATGAAAGTTTCAGTAGTTCCATCACCAGGTAGCCCAAGGAAAGGAGCAGCAATGCTTTCACCAAACTGACCTGTGCCAGTTGCACCAGGCAAGAATACTTTGTATGAATGCAAATTGCTAACTTCATTTACATATTTGGCTAAAATGTATTTGTAGCAACGTTCATTGTTAATGCGTCCAAGAATCCTGACGTATTGCTGCCCATCATTCGGTTTCTTATCAAAGAATGGCTTTGGCATTTTTTCAAAGACATTGGATTTGAAATCGTATTCATGCCCTTTACTCAAAAGCCCCTTGAATTCAGGATGGTCAGAATACAATGCTTCAAGGAAGTGATAGGCATAACTTGTTACAATAATTGTGCTGAAACTTTCAAAATGAGCAGAATGTCGGACTTTATTCAAAATGGAATTCAGTTCATCAAAAGGCGTGAAGATTTCAATGGCACCAAAATCTTTGCGTTCATCATGAAGCGAAATCACAATTCCACCTTTGATTTCGGTGTTGGTGAAAAGGGATGCGCTGTCTGGAACATACTGCAACACTTTGAAGTGCTTATCATTCAGAATTTTTTCGTTCCAGGATTTGGGTGTGCTTCCAGCATTGAAAAGGAATCGTGCTGGATGAATCAATTCAACTGCATGACCGATTTTATATGATTCATCCATGAATTGATTGTAAACTGGTGGTGCATAGGTATCATTATCGCCAATAGTTGAATCCTGATACGGCGGGTTTCCAATTACGAAATCAAATTTCATTTTGCACTGCTCTCCTTCCCAACGTTTTCAAAAGGAATGGAACAATCCTTGCGCCAATCGAATATCCTGCAACGCGGCGTCTTCTTTCCCTGTGGCGCATCAGACCCAAATCCCAAATCAAAACCGAATAGGTCATCAAAGGTGATTTGCTGATGCAGGTCTTCAGGTTCACCCAGGGGCACTGTGCCCTTCAATCCATCCATCTGCCAGAAGTTCCAGGCAATCACGTTTGCCAGCTTCTTCAGTTCCTTTGCGGTGGGTTCCCGCTGCCAGCGTGCCGCAAGGTATTCCACAAAGGTCATCAGCAGATTGATTCGGGCAAGCAAGAGGTTGTCACCCTGATACTCATAGCCGTAAACGCTCTGAAATGCGCGAAGCGTCCATTTCAGCCATTCCGCTTCATCGGCGGCGTTCTCATTCACCACGCGCAATTTCCTGTCCAGCAGACCAATTCGCTGCGGAATGGGAATCTCTTCCCCTGTGGCGGCGTCATAGCGGCTGACGATGAATGGCGCTTCGCCGCAAGTGATTTCCAGCCGCCTGCTGTCCACGTAGTGTTTCCAGGGCTTGCGCTTTTTGAAGACGATGGGTTCTTCTGTAGCTGTCCAGGCGTGCCCATCCTGACTGTTGAAAACGTTCTGCCTGCCGAACCACTCTTCATCGCAAAAGTTGTTCATCTGGTTGCAGACCCAGGAAGGGGTGAACACTTCGGCGTGGCTCTTGGTTCTTTCCTGCTGCTCTGCCTGCGCTTTCAGCACGCGGGGCTGAAGCATGATGGCGTCCATCCCCACCAGCGCTTCTGTGGTCATCTGCACATCATCGGCGTAAGCCGCGCCCAGGTGCGCGTAGCTGCTGGTTGCCCAGATGATGTTCTTCTTGGTGGTTTTATCTTGAAGCAGAATGGGCAGGACTGGTCTGACAGGATATTCGGTTATCTGAATCAGGTTTGTCAGCATTGAACGTCTACCACACATCCCGCATCATTCATTTGATTCATGGGGGGCGAGCATACTCTCCCACCGATTGGGGAAGGCAGCGTCTATACAGTTCCTGTTCTTGAGCAGATCCACTACCGTTTCATACATGATCCTTCCTCCCAATCGTCAAGATTCTTCAACCACAACGCCAAATCGTATAAGTATATTATACCTTTTTAGATAAAATGGTCAAGTATCTTGTTCAAAAATCAGATGAAAGTCGAAATATATTATACTTTTCACGGGTGAGAAGTATGATCGGAGAACGCTTAAAGGATGTACGGAAAGATCACGGCGATACTCAGACTGATTTGGCTAAAAAGCTGAATGTTTCCTTAAGCACTGTTAAATCCTGGGAAAGAGGAAACAGCGCCCCCAGCCATGAATTACTGGTGGCGATCTGCAAGCTGTATCAGGTATCCTCTGATTTTCTCTTAGGATTGAATAATGACGACCCTCTGTTATCTTCAAACGTTCAGGAAAAACTGTCTCCGCAAAACAGAGCCCTTGTCCGTCTGTTTGAAGAATTCATCCTCTGTAAGCAGCAAAAAGAAGCAAAAAAATAAAACCGCCGGCCAGCGTTCGTCTCTGGCGCGGCGGTTCATTCATTTCAATGAGACACCGGTTCTTTTATCTGCCTGTCTACGGCGGTCAGAAGGGGCTAAAACTAAACGAAAGTCGTCCTGATTTCATCTGCTATTTCGCTTCTTTGCATCCATTGTTCAGAGAATCCATTTACTCGGCGGACCTTCCCCTATTCCACCGCGGCGGGCGTTTTCTGGTCCAGGGGGGCCAGCAGCTTTTGATCGCACTTGCGGTAGAAGGCCAGGCACAGGACCAGGGCCACGGCCTCCGCGATGGGGAAGCACCACCAGACGGCGTATACGCTGCCGGTCAGGCGGGCGATCAGCCAGGCCACGGGCAGCAGCACCACCAGCTGGCGGCAGATGCTGACGATCATGCTGTAGGAGCCGCGGCCCACCGCCTGGAAGACCGTGGACAGGGTGATGCCGACGGCGGCGAAGAGGAAGCTCAGGCTGATCGTCCGCATCGCGACCACGCCGATCTCCGTCATGCGCGCGGTCAGCTCGCTCTCCGCCTCGGACTCGAAGATGGCCATCAGCTGAGCGGGGAAGATCAGGAACACCAGCATCCCCGCCAGCATGATCGAGCAGGCCCAGATCAGGGCCACCCGGATGCACTGATACACCCGCTGGCGGTTATGCGCGCCGAAATTGTAGCCGATGATGGCGATGATGCCGTTGGACAGGCCAAAGACCGGCATGAAGATAAAGGACTGGAGCTTAAAGTACACCGCCAGCACGTTGAGGGCGGCGTTGCTCTCGGCAAAGCCGGACAGGATCCCGTTCATGCCGATGTTCATCACCGAGCCGATGGAGGCCATGACGGTACTGGGGAAGCCCACCGCCACAATGGCGGAAAGGTCGCCGCGGTTGATGCGGAAGTCCTTCCGGTTCAGACGCAGCTCCGGGTTTTTCTTCTGATTGAGGATCAATCCTACGACCGCGGATACCCACTGACCGACCACCGTGGCGATGGCAGCGCCGGAGACGCCCATCTGCGGGAAGCCCAGGTAGCCGAAAATCATGATCGGGTCCAGGATGATGTTCGTCAGCGCGCCGGACAGCTGGGACAGCATGGAGGCAGGGGTATTGCCGGTGGACTGGAGCATGCGCTCAAAAAAGATGGCCATAAAAAGCCCTGAACTGAACATGGTCACGATGGACAGGTAGTCCGTGCCCATGGACAGGATGCGGTCCGCGTTGGCGAGGTTGGGCGATACCACCGAGCGCATCACCGCCCCCGCCGCGAACAGGCCGCCCAGCACGAACAAAAGGCTCCCCAGCACCTCGATCAGCAGGCCGTTCCAGGAGGCGCGGCGAGCGCCGCTCGGGTCTCCCCCGCCCAGGCGGCGGCTGACCAGGCTGTTGATGCCCGTGCCCATGCCGGTCGACAGGGCGATCATCAGCATCTGAAACGGCATGGCCAGGGACACGGCGGTCAGGCCGTTGGGGTCGAAGCGGGATACGAAGATGCTGTCCACCACATTGTAGAGGGCCTGCACGAGCATCGACACCATGATCGGCATGCTCACCTTGGGCACCAGTTTGCCCATGGGCATCTCTCCCAGCATCCGGGAGCGGTCATTTTGCTGCATGAATTTCATTCCTTTTCCTGATACTCATTTCAAGACAGGGCCGGAAGCCCCCGGACCTGTCTTCTGTTTCCACCTTCGCCGCCGTGCGGCCGCAAAAGGCCGGACCATTATAGCAGAACAACTGAACCTTGGCAATGCCGCGGCAGGACGAATGTAAATTTATGTCAAAATTTAAAGATATAGTGAATTATTTATTAAAAAATTATTAAGAAATTGTTGCATTTCTTCTTATCTTTTGTTATAATTTCCCTCAAAGAGCGGGAGATTTTCTCCACACCGGCATTTCGTGTCCTGAAAGCGGGACATAATCGTTCCGTTCAGGAAGATCTTCGCCCACCTCCCCGAGCCGCCGCTGTTCCCTCTGAATCTCCGGGCCGCAGCGCGGACATCCCCGCCTTTGCTTTTGACGAGTCAAACGGAGGTTTGTTATGAAACGTTCCCTGAGAATGATGGCCGCGATTTCGCTGGCGGTCCTGCTGCTTCCTCTCCTCTCCTGGACGGCCTTCGCCGCGGAGCTGGAGACCTTCAGCGCCCAGGAGCTGGAAGAAAGGAAAATGACCATTTCGGTCTCCCAGGCGCAGCTGCGGGACGACCCGGTGGGCGGAAACGTCCTGACCACGCTGAAGAAAAAAACGACCGTTTACTTCATCGCCTCGGCCCACAGCGGTCTTTGGTACCGCGTCGCCACCAAGAACGGGCTGACCGGCTACATTTTCTGGGACGAGGCCAAATTCGTCCATAACCCCACTTCCCCTGAAATCAAGGAGCTGCTCTTCGACGAAGAAGAAATGAAGCAGCGGGTCATGAAGGTCACCGACAATTATGTCAACATGCGCGCCGGCATCGCCGGCACCAAGGGCCACAAGGAGATCGTGAACTATCACAGCGGCCTGATGAACAACGAGACCGTCTACTGCATCGATCACAAGAAAAACTGGTACCTGGTCGTCCGGGCCAAAAAATCCAAGGACGACGGCCACCTGGTCGGCTGGGTGTACGGGGACTTCCTGGACAACTACTCCACCGACAAATGGAAGAAATACATCGGCGGCATCCCCGCCGACAAGGAAACCATCCGCAAGCTCCAGTCCGACAAAACCGCCGCCAAAGTCATCCGAACCCTGGAAAACAGGTAAAGAACAAATCAGCTTTAAAAGACCAGCCCCTTCCGTTCTGAACGAGCGGAAGGGGCTGGTTTTTCAGTTTTTGACAGTTCGCCCGAACCAACCGGTTCAAGGCTCAAATGCTGATCAGGCAACCACCTGGGCTTGGCCTCCAATCACGGTAATGCACCCGCGGGGGCAGACCTTGGCGCACTCGCCGCAGCGGGTGCACTTGGCGGTATCGATGCTGGCGAAGCCGTTGGCCACGTGGATGGCGTCGTACTGGCAGGTCTTTTCGCAGCGCTTGCAGGCGATGCAGGCCTTCATGCAGGCCTCGACGGCGACACGGCCGGTGTCGCTGTTCTGGCAGCGGACCAGGACGGTGGCGTCCTTGGGCACGACCGCGATGGCGTGGCGCGGACAGGTCTTTTCGCACATGCCGCAGGCGACGCATTTGTTTTCATCGAACACGGCGATGCCGTTTTCGATCTTAATGGCGTCGAACTTGCAGACGTCCATACAGTCGCCCAGGCCGACGCAGGAATACGAGCACATCTTGGGGCCGCCCACCATCTGGCTGGCCATCTGGCAGGAGCGGTAGCCGTCATAGTGATAGCGTTCCTTGGCGACGCCGTGTGCGCCCTGGCAGAGCAGACGGGCGACCTTGGGCTCGCTGGCTTCGGCGGTCACGCCCATGATTTCCGCGATGGCGTTGGCGGTCTTCGCCCCGCCGGCGGTGCAGCCGTTGACCGGGGCCGTGCCCGCGACGACGGCGGCGGCAAAGCCGTCGCAGCCGGGATAGCCGCAGGCACCGCAGTTGGCGCCGGCGCAGGCCGCGCGGACCTTGACGACCCGCTCGTCCTGCTCCACGGCGAACTTCTTGTCCGCGATATCCAGGATCAGGCCGAAGATCGCTCCGACCCCGCCCAGCGCCAGCAAAGCGTAAAGCACATGAATCCACTGAATTGTCATCTGTACGCTTCCTCCTTTACTTGACCAGGCCCTGGAAGCCCATGAAGGCGATGGACATGAGACCGGCGGTGATCAGGCTGGACGGGAAACCTTTGAAGCTCTTGGGAATGTCGGAGGTTTCCAGGCGCTCGCGCACGCCCGCCATCAGGACGATGGCCAGCATGAAGCCCAGCGCGCCAAACACGCCGTTACAGACGGATTCAAAGAGGTTGTAGTGGTTTTCCACGTTCATGATGGTGACGGCCAGCACCGCGCAGTTGGTGGTGATCAGGGGCAGATAAATGCCCAGCGCGGAGTACAGGGAGGGCATCGACTTTTTCATGAACATTTCCACGAACTGCACCAGGGCCGCGATGACCAGGATGAAGGCGATGGTCTGGAGGTATTCCAGCCCCAGCGCCACCAGCAGCAGGTTCACGAAATAGGTGACCAGGGAAGCGATGCCCATGACGAAGGTGACCGCCAGGCCCATGCCGGTGGCCGTCTGCACCTTGCTGGAAACGCCCAGGAAGGGGCAGCAGCCCAGGAAACGGGAGAAAATGAAGTTATTGCAGAGGATGCAGTTGACCATGAACAGGAAGAAGGAGCCTACGTCGGTAATCCTCATGACTTATTCCTCCTTTCCGGCCTTGGCCTGACGGCGGGCGGTGATGGCGTTGATGATGCCCAGCACCAGGCCGAAGGTGATGAAGCCGCCGGGAGCCAGGACGAACAGCAGCATCGGCTGATAGGAAGCGCCCAGCAGGGAGATGCCGAAGACCGTGCCGTTGCCGATCAGCTCGCGGATGATGCCGATCAGGGTGATCGAGCAGGTGAAGCCCAGGCCCATGCCCAGGCCGTCCACCGCGGAGATCACCGGGCCGTTCTTGCTGGCGAAGGCTTCCGCCCGGGCCAGGATGATGCAGTTGACCACGATCAGGGGGATAAACAGGCCCAGCGCGTCGTACAGGGAGGGCAGGAAGGCCTGCATGACCATCTGCACGATGGTAACGAAGGTGGCGATGATGACGATGAAAGCGGGAATACGGGCCTTGTCCGGAATGAGCTTGCGGACGCAGGACACCACGAAGTTGGAGCAGACCAGCACGAAGGTGGCCGCCAGCCCCATGCCGATGCCGTTGATGGCCGAGGTCGTGACCGCGAGGGTCGGACAGGTGCCCAGCACCAGGCGGAAGGTCGGGTTCTCGTTGAGGACGCCGTTGATAAACACGCCGCGCATGGTCGGCTTATTGGATTCAGCCATTCTGTTTCACCTCCCCATAAACCTTGCGTTTGAGTGAACGGTCCAGAAGCGGGGTCACGATGTTCATGATCAGGATCGCGTAGGTCACGCCCTCGGGATAGTTGCCGTAGTTGCGGATCAGCACCACGAGGATGCCCGCGCCTATGCCGAAGATGGCCTGGCCGACCTTCAGCATCGGGGTGGTGACATAGTCCGTGGCCATGAAGACAGCGCCGAAGAGGACGCCGCCGGACAGGACGGCCGTCAGCGGATCCTTGCCCAGGATCCAGCTCATCAGGGCGACGGTGCCCAGCATGCAGACCGGAATCTGCCAGCGGATCACGCCGCGGATCAGGAGATAGACCAGGCCCAGCAAAATCGCGATCTTGCAGGTTTCGCCGATGGCGCCGGCGATGTTGCCCAGCAGGAGGTTTCGGATGTCGGCCACCGGGGCCACCAGGGGGGTGGCCGAGGTAATGGCGTCCACGCTGGATTCAAACAGGCCGAAGGTCAGCGTCCTCTCGGGTACCAGGGCCTTGGTCATGTAGGAAGGCCAGCTGGTCAGCAGGACCGCGCGGGCGGCCAGGGCAGGGTTCAGGAAGTTGTGGCCGATGCCGCCGAAGAGCTGCTTGACGATGATGATGGCAAACACGCTGCCAATGGCCGGCACCCAGACCGGCACGGTGGCCGGCATATTGAGGCCGATCAGCAGGCCTGTGACCGCCGCGGAAAAGTCGTTCAGGCGGATCGGCTTTTTCATCAGCCGCTGCCAAACGTACTCGCTCAGCACAGCGCAGGCGGTCGATACCAGCAGGATCCACAGCGCCTTGAGGCCGTAGAAATACAGGGAAGCCGCGACAGCCGGGCAGAGCGCGATGAGCACGTCCCGCATCAGGCTCGGCGTATCCTGTCTGCTTCTGAGATGAGGACCGGTGGAAATATGAAGCGCCATCCCTTACACCCCCTTCTTCTGCTGCGCGATGATCTGTTCACGCGCGTTCTTGATGGAAGACATGATCCAGCGCCTGGAGGGGCAGATGTAGGAACAGCTGGAACAGAGAATGCAGTCCATGATGTGGTTTGCCTGGGCCGCCTTCAGGTCGTTCATGTCGCACAGGTTCTTGAGCTTGAAGGGATTCAGGTGCATCGGGCAGACCTCCACGCAGCGGCTGCAGCGGATGCAGGGGCTTTCCTCCATGGAGGTGGCTTCCTTCTGGGACAGCACGACGATGCCGCCGGTGGTCTTGGTGACGGAAACCGTCTCACTGGGGGCGGCGATGCCGGTCATGGTGCCGCCGGAGATGATCTTGCCGGGCTCCTCGACGGTGTAGCCGCCGCAGGCGCCGATAGCATCCAGGAAGATGGTGCCGATGCGCAGCAGCAGGTTCGAGGGCTCCCGCACCCGGCCGGTGACGGTCGTGATGCGCTCCACCAGGGGACGGCCGTCGATCACGGCGTCCGCCACGGCAGCGGCTGTGCCGACGTTCATCACGATGCACCCGGCGTCCGCCGGGAGCTTGCCGGAGGGAACCTCCCGCCCGGTGATCGCCTTGATGATCTGCTTTTCAGCGCCCTGAGGGTATTTGGCCCGGAGTGACACGACGTGGACGCCCTTGCGGCCGGCGGCGGCCTTCGAGATCGCGGCGATCGCGTCCCGCTTGTTGTCCTCGATGGCGATGTAGCCGGTCTCCACGTTGGCGGCCCGCATGGCGGCTCGAAGTCCGTCCACCACCTTGCCGGGATACTCCAGCATCAGCCGGTGGTCGGCGTTCAGGAAGGTTTCGCACTCCGCGCCGTTCAGGATCACCGTGTCCACCTTTTTGTCCGGCGGGACGGAGAGCTTGAAGTGGGTGGGGAAGCCTGCGCCGCCCATGCCGCAGATGCCGGCGGCCTGGATGGCGGGGAGGATGGCGGCGGGGTCGCAGGTCTCGACGTTGCCCAGACCCTTGAGCTCCACCCATTCATCCTGGAAGTCGTTCTCAATCGTGATGCAGGGGGAGGTGCGGGCGCCCAGCTGCTGGACATTTCCCACTTCCTTGACCGTGCCGGACACGGAAGCGTGCACCGGAACGCCGCGGGGGCCGACCCCTTCGGCGATGACCTGGCCCATCAGCACCCGGTCGCCCTTCTTGACCACGGGGGTGGAGGGCGGCGCGGCGATATGCATGTTCAGCGGGATGCAGACCGTTTCCGACACATAAGGCTTGACAGGCTTATTGTCAGTCAGCGGCTTTCCCTGATGGATACCGGGCAGCGGATGAACACCGCCCCGAAACGTTTTGCTCATAGCTGTTACCACCTTTCCGCTTACTGAGCCTGTGCCAAGGCTTCGTTCACCGCGGCCACGATCGCATTGCTGCTCGTCGTCGCGCCGGTTACGGCGTCAATCCCCTCGACCGGGGCGGCCTTGCCGGCGAACTGGTTCAGGAACTCTTCGTTATTGACCATCGCCAGGAAGGCCTTGTCGTTTTCGCTGTCGCTCTCCCCCAGGGTTACTTCCTTCACCGTGCCGTCGTCGTTCAGTACGACCGTCACCGGGAAGGAGCCCGTCAGGCCCTTCGCCGATACCGTAATGCCTTCGGCGGCGGGAGCTTCCTCCGCCGGAGCTTCTTTTTCTTCCTCTTTAGGCGCTTCCGCAGCGGGAGCGGCGGAGGCGGCGGCTTCGTTCACAGCGGCCACGATGGCGTTGCTGCTCGTCGTCGCGCCGGTCACAGCGTCAATTCCTTCCACCGGGACGGCCTTGCCGGAGAACTGGTTCAGGAAGTCTTCGTTATTGACCATGGCCAGGAAAGCTTTGTCGTTTTCGCTGTCGCTCTCCCCTAAGCTCACTTCCTTCACCGTGCCGTCGTCGTTCAGTGTGACGGTTACGGGGAAGGAACCCGTCAGGCCCTTCGCCGATACCGTAATGCCTTCGGCGGCGGGAGCTTCCTCCGCCGGGGCTTCTTTTTCTTCTTCTTTAGACGCTTCCGCAGCGAGAGCGGCGGAGGCGGCGGCTTCGTTTACCGCGGCCACGATGGCGTTGCTGCTCGTCGTCGCGCCGGTCACGGCGTCGATCCCCTCGACCGGGGCGGCCTTGCCGGCGAACTGGTTCAGGAAATCTTCGTTATTGACCATAGCCAGGAAAGCTTTGTCGTTTTCGCTGTCGTTCTCCCCCAGGGTCACGGCTTTCACCGTGCCGTCGTCGTTCAATACGACCGTCACCGGGAAGGAGCCCGTCAGGCCCTTCGCCAATACCGTGATACCTTCGGCGGCGGGAGCTTCCTCCGCCGGGGCTTCTTTTTCTTCTTCCTTAGGCGCTTCGGCCGCGGGAGCGGCGGAGGCAGCGGCTTCGTTCACAGCAGCCACGATGGCGTTGCTGCTCGTCGTCGCGCCGGTCACGGCGTCGATTCCTTCGACCGGGGCGGCCTTGCCAGTGAACTGGCCCAGGAAATCCTCGTTATTGACCATGGCCAGGAAGGCCTTGTCGTTTTCGCTGTCGCTCTCCCCCAGGGTCACGGCCTTCACCGTGCCGTCGTCGTTCAGCGCAACGGTCACCGGGAAGGAGCCCGTCAGGCCCTTTGCCGATACCGTAATGCCTTCGGCGGCGGGAGCCGCTTCAGCGGGGGCGGATGTTTCCGCAGCAGGGGCTTCCGTAGCAGGAGCCTCGGTCACAGCGGGAGCTTCCGCAGCAGGAACCTCAGTGGCCGCCGGAGCTTCGGTCTCCTCAGGGGCTTCCGCCGTTTCGGGCTGCTCCGCGGGAGCGGCGGCAGCGCCGGACAGCTTCTCCGCGCCCTTGTTGATCGCGTTCACGATCGCCGTCTTGGTGATGGTCGCGCCGGCAAGCACGTCCACGTCCGCCACGGCCAGCGGCGGGGTCAGGCCGACGAAGGCCTGGGCCACTTCGGGCTCCAGCGCTTTGGCGCCAATGCCCTCGGTCTCGGCAAACTCGTCGTCACCGATGGAAAGTTTCGCGATCTTTCCTTCCTCGTCCAGCGTCAGCACGACGGCCACCAGGCCGCCGAAGCCCTGCTCGGACACCTTGACGGAAGGCGTGCCGGCGGCGTCCTTCACCATCTGGGCGGCCTTGTTGACCGCTTCCACCAGGGCCGTCTTGGTCATCGTCGCCCCGGCCAGGATGTCCACGTCGGCCATGGCCAGCGGCGGGGTCAGGCCCACCAGGGCCTGGGCCACTTCGGGCTCCAGGGCCTTGGCGCCGATGCCCTCGGTCTCGGCAAACTCGTCGTCGCCGATGGTGATTTCGCTGATCTTGTCCTGATCATCCAGCGTGAGCTCGACCGCCACCAGGCCGCCGAACCCCTGCGCGCTCGCCTTCGCGGTGCGGGAGCCGGCCACTACGGTCTCTTCCTCCCCGCCGATGCCCAGGACGGTTTTGACATATTCGCCCGCCGTATTGACCGCGTTGGTCACGGCGGTGGAGGTGCGGGTCGCCGCGGTGATGGCGTCCACGGTGTTGTCTCCCTTTTCGCCGTCCGCCTTGATCAGTTTGAGCCGGGGCGTCTTGCCCTGGAACTGATCCGTGAAGGCGGGGTCCTTGGCTTTGGCGCCCAGGCCCGGCGTTTCGGCGAAGTTGGCGCCGCCGACGGAAATGCCCGTCAGCGCGGCTTCCTTGTTGAAGCCCGCGGTGACCTCCACCTCGCCGCCGAAGCCCTGGGTCAGGACCGTGGCGACCAGGCCGATGGTTTCCCCGTTCTTCTTCGCCTCGTACAGGCTGTCCAGCCCGCTGCCTTCTTCCAGCTCCAGCTGCTCAAAGCTGTCCGCTTCCGGCTGGAGCGCCTGACGGGACGCCTCTGCCCGGGCCACCTGCTGCTCGGCAATGGTGTCCTTGGTGACCTCGTTGGTCAGGCCCAGCAGAAAGCTGGCGACCAAAGCGATGGCCAGAAGGACCGCCCAGGCTGCATACGATTTTTTCATCTGGCTTTCCCTACCTCTCTTGGCTTTTCCGCATGTCTTGGACCGGCCGGCCCAGCATTTCCTCCGCCCGGGACAGATCCCCCTGCCGGAGCGCCTGACGGATCGCGGAACTGGAGATCACCGTCCCGTCCGGCAGCTTAACCCGGGGAACCACGGACAGGAGCACCCCCGCGCTTTTGCACAGGGCGCTCAGCTCCCGGACCCCGGTGTCGCCCCGGAAGCCGAAACGATGATCGTCCCCCGTGATGACGGCCCCGGCGTTCAGGCGGCCCAGCAGAATCTCTTCAAAAAAGACCTTGCCGGGCATGGCCCGCATCCGTTCGTCAAAGATGCTGACCGCCAGGATTTCGCAGCCGTTCGCCGCGAAAATGGCAGCCTTCTCCGACGGGCTGGTCAGCTGTTCGACCGGCTGATCAGGGCGCAGGACGGAGGCGGGCGGGACGTCGAACGTATGCACCGCGACCGTCAGTCCCTCCCGGCGGGCGATGGTCTGCGCTTCCTTCAGCAGGGCCAGATGGCCCCGGTGCACCCCGTCGAAATATCCCAGGCACACCGCTGTGCGCTGCTTCAGCTTTTCCATCGTCTCCGTGTGGCAGATGATCATCCGGTCCATGCTCCCGGTACTCTCCAATTCCCGTAAATCCCGGCCTTGCGGCCGCGTCCCTGAACAGCTGCCCTGCCTTTGTGCCTGACAGGCAATGAAAAAAGGAAATCCCGGGCAGAATGACTTCCTGCACACCAGGCCGGTTTTGCAGGCGCCAAAGGTGCTGAACAGCCGGGCTTCCCTCTTTTCTTTTGCTTCGTCTGGCATCGGGCAAAGCATTCCCAATTATCAGAATAAATGTATCACATCCGCTTCCTTTTTGTCAATAAGAAAACAGTGTGAGCAGCGCATTTGAAGAACATGGGAAACCACAAAAAAACCGCCGCGGGACTTGTGTCCGCGGCGGGCTTAAAATCCAGGTTCTTATTGTTTTTTCTGATCGGCGTCGCTCTGACCGAAGTCCACGAAGCCGGCGTTGACGTTGACCGCGTTGATGTAGCCCTCGATCTCTTCCTCGGTCTGCGGGTCGGTATAGATCACGTAGTACCAGGGGTTGCCATCGTAATCGAAGAACCAGCATTTGACATTCAGCTTGTCCCCGTTGTGCAGCAGGCGGATGATGGTATTTTTATCCGTCCGGTCCATATTGGTGCGGAGGTTGCCTCCGTTGGGGCCGACGGTACCTTCGCGCTCCACCGCGTGGCCGCCGAAGATCCAGTATTCGCCCTTCATGATGGACACCGGGCGGATGCTGAAGGCGTAGCTGAAATTGCCGTCGTACAGGGCGTTCGTTTCGCCCGAGCGGAAGCGGGTGATGCCCAGGTAGCCGGTGTTTTTCGGCGGCAGATAGGCGTCGCTGTAGGAATTGCTTTCCCTGAAGGCGGTGATCTCCACGTAGTTGGCGGCCACGTAGCCCACGTATTCCAGATAGCGGACCAGGTACCAGCCGCCGACGACGCTCAGCACCTCCATCGTGCTGCCGGAATGAACTTTGATAATCAGATTTTTGTCATTCCCCGCTTCCGGGCTGGAGCGCAGCTTACAGCCGCGGGCCCCCGCTGTCACCCTGTCCGGGATCTGATCCGCCAGGGATCCCGCCGCGCACAGCAGGACCGAAGCGCAAAGAAGAAGGGAAATAAACGTCTTCCAAAGCCGATGTTTCACTTTCGACAGCCTCCAAACCCATTCACGCACCGCTGCGATATATCAGCGCGGCGGCAGACAGCCTTTTAATAAAACAGGGGAGGGCAGACGCCTCCCCCCTGAACGTCAGCCGTTCAGCCGATCAGAAATCATCCTCTTCATCTTCGGGAGACGGAGGCTCAAAGCCCTCGACTTCCACGTTGTCCGCGTGGACATAGCCTTCCATGCCCGCGACCTCGACATAGTACCAGACGCCGCCGGTGCTGTCAAAGAAATAGCACTTAACGTCCAGACGGGTGCGGCGCGGCAGGTTCTGATAGATCACGTTCTTGACGTCGTAGGCTTCCATCTTGGAACGCAGGTTCGCGCCCTTGTTGACGACGGTGCCGGCCGCTTCCAGGGCGTGGCCGCCGTAGCGCCAGTACGCGCCATCCATGAGACTGACGTCCCGGCCGCCGAAGGTCTTGTTGTAGTTGCCGTCAAACAGGAACGTATCGCCGTGCAGATCGATCACGGAAGACCACATCTGCTGGTCGGCGTAATATTCCTGGGGAACTTCCTTGCCGGTGTCCCGGTCGGTCGTGCCGGTGATGAACACCACGCCCTCGGCCACATAGCCCCTGCGGCCATTGTAGCGGACCCTGTACCAGCCCTCGTCATAGCTGACCACGTCCAGCTCCACATAGGCGCCGAGGTTGAAAATCACGTTATCGTCATAGGCGGTGGGCTGGGAACGCATCCTGGCGCCGTTTTCCAGCGTCATGACCTGGCCGACAAACTCCAGCTTCTGCTCCTCCGCAACCGCACCGACGCAGCCGGAGAGCAGGATCAGGCAAAGGACCAGAGATATGGTGGAATTCCAAATACGCTTTTTCATGTTGAATGATCCTCCTGTTTTGAAATACGGGCTACACCGCTGAGACGGTGCTGTGTGTATTCTGATTTATTATAAACTGAAAACGACAAATTGGCAAGAATAAATCATGTAAATTGTGAAAAAATTGTGAAATTTATCTGTCCCGCCCGGATGGACTAGCGACAGGAGCACCGGCGGCGTAAGGAAAAGCCCTCGAAAGACTGCAGCTTTCAAGGGCTTTTTGGTGCGCCATCAGGGACTCGAACCCGGGACACCCTGATTAAGAGTCAGGTGCTCTACCAACTGAGCTAATGGCGCATATGGATTTTTGCTGGAGCGGGTGATGGGAATCGAACCCACGTTACCAGCTTGGAAGGCTGGAGCTCTACCATTGAGCTACACCCGCAAGGTTGTGGAGCGGTAGACGAGGCTCGGACTCGCGACCTCCACCTTGGCAAGGTGGCGCTCTACCAACTGAGCTACTACCGCACGCAGCCTGAAGTGGTGCGGGCGAAGAGACTTGAACTCATACGCCGTAAGGCACCAGATCCTAAGTCTGGCGCGTCTGCCATTCCGCCACGCCCGCTTGAGACGCATCCAGGGATGGTGACCCATCGGGGATTCGAACCCCGGACACCTTGATTAAAAGTCAAGTGCTCTGCCAACTGAGCTAATGGGTCAAGTTGGCTGGGGTGGCAGGGATCGAACCTACGAATGCGGGAGTCAAAGTCCCGTGCCTTACCTCTTGGCGACACCCCATCGCTGACGCCAAACAGGAAGAATGGGGTGGGTAGTGGGACTCGAACCCACGGCATCCAGAGCCACAATCTGGCGCTCTACCACTGAACTATACCCACCATCAGAGGGCTGGCGCGCCTGAAGGGATTCGAACCCCTGACCCACGGCTTAGAAGGCCGTTGCTCTATCCAGCTGAGCTACAGGCGCAAGCCGCGGAGCTTTCCTCCAGTCATCAGCTTTCGCTGCTGACGGTTATGTATGTTATCACTGTTTCTCTCTTTTGTCAACCGTTTTTAAAAATTTATTTTTTTCTTTTTTTCTTTTCGCCGATTCCTCCGGCTGTTTCGCCGGTTTTCCTTGCATTTTTCCCCCGGCGGGGATATGATGGAACAAAGAGTGCAAGGAGGGATCCACTTGGGCTATCTGATCGAATGCGGGCCGTCGGACGACCTGCAGCAGATGATTTGCAGCCTGCCGGACGACGGGCAGGAGGCGCTGGTAATGCTTCAGGAGGGGGTCTATCCCCAGCGCCTGACGATCCGGCGCAGCCATACCACTTTGCAGGGAGCGGGAAAGGAAAAAACCATCATCACTGGCGCTCTCCCGGCCAAAGAGATTCTGGAGGACGGATACAAGCGGGGAACGTTCCGGACCTACACGGTCCTGACGGACGCGGACGCGGTGGTCCTTCGTGACCTGACGATTGAAAACACCGCTTCCCCCATTGAAGAGGCAGGCCAGGCCATCGCCCTGTACGCGGACGGGCCCAGCCTGACGGTGGAAAACTGCCGGCTCAAAAGCTTCCAGGACACCCTGTTTACCGCCCCGCTCCCCGAAAAGGAGATCGAGCCGCGCGGCTTTATAGGGCCTAAAGAAAACGCCCCCCGCACCCCCAGCCGCCAGCTGTACCGAAACTGCGAGATCCTGGGGCAGGTCGATTTCATCTTCGGCGGGGCCCAGGCCCTGTTTGAAAACTGCGACATTATTTCCATCGACGGGCGGTCGGACCTCTCCGCTCCCTACAAAGGCTACGTATGCGCCCCGTCCACCCCGCCCGCCCAGGCGGAGGGCTATCGATTTGCCAATTGCCGGTTTGAAGGCTCCGGCGTGCCGGACGGCAGCGTCTTTCTGGCCCGGCCCTGGCGGGAAGGGGCCATGGCCGTGTTTGAAAACTGCGAGCTGGGCTCCCACATCCACCCGGCAGGCTTCTGCGACTGGGCGGACCGCGGCAAAAACGGGTTGACCCGCTTTTCGGAGTGTGGCTCATTTGGCCCCGGCGCTCATGGCCAGAGAGTCGGCTTTGCCGAAAAGCTCCCCTGAAGAGCACCCGACATTTTCCGCAGGCTTCCCCCATCCCCCGATAGGGACCCTCGGGGCAAAAAACGGACCTGATCAGGTCCTGCCCCGATTTTGACAATTTTTTTGTCAGATTGCTTGACATTTGAGCCCAGTTCTCATATACTGTCTGTGTAAGTTACCTGAGATGTTCGCCAGTCTTCTGTTATTCCCCACATTTCATAATCAGGGACTCGGGTCGGATTTTCGGTCCGGCTGTCATGCCCCCTTGCGCCGCAAGGCGCTTGCCAGGGGACGGCAAAAGGCCACGCAGAGTCCCGGCCTGCTTTTAAGGAGCGGGTGAAATATACAGGGGCAGCGGCACCTCGGGGCTCCAAGGACGGCTTTCTGTAAAAAGAGGGCCGTTTTTTTAAATTCAAATAGACAACCAGCGCCCATTTGTGATAAAATAACACTGTAAGTGGTTCTGAGCGGCATATTTCGGACATACGGAAGCGTACGGACCCGTCCGGCCAGATCCAGAAGGAAGGTTTTTTTATGGAAAAGAAGCTGAAACAGCTGTTTGATTTTCAGAAGTTCGCCGGCAACGCGGAACTGCAGAGCGTCATCGACTCCGTGCACAGCCGTTACGAGACCAGGGAACTAAACATGGACGAGATGGACATGATCTTTGCCGCCGGCGTACCGCAGCTGACTGACAGGAAAAATCCCAACACGGAGAAAAAGAACGTATGACTGTCCTGACTCTGGAAGAGATTTATACCGCCTATTACGGCAAGGTCATGGGCTATATCTCCGCCCGCATCCGCAATCACGCGGACGCGGAGGATCTTTGCGCGGACGTTTTTGAAAAGGTTCAGCGCAGGCTCGACGATTACGACCAGTCGAAGGCAGCCATCGGCACGTGGATTTTCACCATCACCCGCAATACGCTGATCGACCACTTCCGCCGCAAAAAGCCCAACGAGGAGCTGGACGAAAACCTCTCCGACGATTCCGAGCTGGACGAAAGCCTGCTCAGCACGGAAACCCTGGGCGAACTGGCCTCTGCCCTGCGCAGGCTGCCCCAGCAGATGATGGACATCATCGTCCTGCGCTACTATGACGGAAAGCCGCTGACCGAGATCGCCCAGATGATGAACCTGAGCTACGGGGCGGTGAAGCTCCGCCATCAAAACGCCCTGGTGATGCTCCGCCAGCTTATCAGCCAGCTGGACGACGAATAAAAGCCGGGGGCCCTAAATCCCACCGCGGATCAAGCGGGCGTCTCAGGCGGACGAAAAACCGCCCAGAAAAAAATTTTTAAACTTTGCTGCCACCCGGCAAAGGACATCGTATCAATCAGTGAGCGCGGCAAACAGCCGGGCCACAAAATAAACAACAAACGCCTATGAGCGTCAGGAGGTAAAAACCATGAGTGAATTTGAAAACATCAATGCTGTGGAACTGAGCGCGGACGAAATGAACGAGATTTCCGGCGGCTTCAAGCGCCTGCCCGACAAAGCCGGCTTTACCGTCTACAAGATCCAGAAGGGCGACAACCTGAGCCGCATCGCCATCGCTTATCACTGCACCGTCAAGGACCTGCTCAAGTGGAATCCCAAGATCACCAACAAGAACCTGATCGTGGTAGGCGACTATCTGTACATCAAAGCGTAAGAAAAGATAAAAAGAGGGTTGTCGCAGTTTTCTGCAACAGCCCTTTTTATTATTTTTTCACATGTTGATAGAGCAAATGATCCGGAATTCAAAAGTTTCCGGGAGGTTTGGAGGGGCGGCAGCCCCTCCATTTTAAATCCGCAGCAGCGACATGCGCGGTGCGGGGTTCTGAGCGCCCGGAAAATGTGCCGGTGGCACATTTTCAGCGAAGAACGGGCCGGTAGGCCCTGGGCAGGAATTTTTGCGAAGCAGGCTTGACCTGCG
>OCTW013416044.1_pt1 | contig 19517 bp, 14 predicted proteins | sample 1539671 | NCBI WGS metagenome assembly OCTW01 (sample SAMN02144230, study PRJEB22623) | gut metagenome | biome: sheep rumen | host: Ovis aries | place: New Zealand
AGAGAAGTTAAGCCCGCCTGCGCCGATGGTACTGCAATGCAATGCGGGAGAGTAGGACACCGCCTTCTTTTATCAGAGTCCCGGATAGACTGTAAAGTCTGTCCGGGATTTTTTTGTGCCTTGCTGGGGCAGTGGTGGAGGGAGATGGGAGGGAGCCGGGAGGACTATCTGAAGGGGAAGAGGAGAGTGCTTGCGGTGTTGATGTGGATGTGATGGTTGCTATGATATAGCAACAAAATAAAGAAGAAGATGGATGGTGTGTGGAGGTGTAAGAAGGTGAGATGGAAGGATGAAGTGATAAGAGTAGGAGGAGGGAGGGAGAGGTGAGGATAGGATGGTTGCTGTGATACAGCGACAAACAGAACGGGAGGGTGGGAGAAACAGGGAAGGATGTGAGAGGGAGCCGGGAGGACTATCTGAAGAGAAGGGGTGAGTGACTGCATTGTTGAAGTGGTTGTGATGGTTGCTATGATATAGCAACAAAATAAAGAAGAAGATGGGTGGTGTGTGGAGGTGTAAGGAGGTGAGATGAGATGGAAGGAAGAAGTGATAAGAGAAGGAGGAGGGAGGAAGATGTGTGGATAAGATGGTCGCTGTGGTACAGCGACAAACAGGACGGGAGGGTGGGAGCTAACGAGGGGTAAGAAAAGTCGGGAGTGGTACCTGGCTTTTTCTGTTTTCAGGGGTGGGAGCTAACGAGGGGTAAGAAAAGTCGGGAGTAGTATGCGGCTTTTTTTTCTATCTTCAGGGGATAGGCGCGGGAGGATGACGGCATGCGCCACCAACGGAGGGGACGGTCGTAGGCGTAGAGCTCGGTGTATTCCCCTATCTTGGGCTGGGGACACGTCGTGGGGGTGCCGGTGTGTTCTGTTACGGCGATGGAGAGCTGCGCCTGTAACTCCTTACTCGCTTTGCCTCCTGTGGTGACGATGTCATGGCACAGGGGCATCTCGCGCAGCAGGGCGGCGATGTCTGTGGGTTCTACTATCTCCAGGAACTCGTCACTGGCATTGCCGCGCAGACGGCGCACTTTGGCGGCAGTGTCATAGAAGGCAAGGCCTTGCTGGTGCGCGAAGGATATTATGCGGTTGCGGTCAAAGGTCTTGTCTGTGTGCTTGTCCTCAAAGTATGCCTTGTCATCATAGTGTATCAAGCCCATGATGCGCCAGAAGTCATTTATCCAGTTAGGGTAAAAGAACTCCATGCTCCACCTTGCCTTTGGCGGAGGGAAACTGCCGAGGAAGAGTATCCTGCCGTTTGAGGGCAGGAACGGACTCAGCGGATGTGTCTCTATATTGCTCATGACGGGTTCTCAGTGTGAGGGTGACTGGCTCGCAGGAGTGCCTGGATGTGTCTCTATATCGCTCATGATGGGTTCTCCATGGCGTAGTCAAAACACTTGTTGAGAATCTCGTTGAACTCATACGTGCGTCTGAGGTCGGCGAGGGCTTTTTGCAGGAAATCCTTTTTCAATACGTCTGCCTTCTTAATTGGCTTTATTAGGGTATAGCTCCTCAGTCTGTACAGTTCGCTGTGTGCATCGTTCTCATCATATCCTGCCGGTATGCGCTTCAATGCCTCGTTCCATGGCAGCGAGAAGTCCTCGCACTGGCTCAGAGCCTCGGCGAAGCTGTCGCCCTCAAGCATGATGCCCTCCCTGACGCTCTTCAGCACCTCCTTGGTGGGGTTATACAGTCCGCCGCAGATGAAGTATGTGTTAGCTGCAGGTTCTAAGTGGATGTAATAGCCAGCCATGCCCGATTTCTTTCCCTTGGGGCATACGTAAGCCCCGTACCATGTCTTATAGGGGCTTTTGTCATGTGAGAACCTCAGGTCGCGGTATATGCGGTAGGTGATGTCCTTAATGCCCAGTCCGCTGACGCGTGGGTCAAACTCCTCTACTCCGTGCATGAAGTCGAGAGCCAGGGCGTCCAGCGTAGCCTTTGCCGCCTTGTACTCATCCTTATGTTCATCAAACCAAGGCTTATTGTTGTTCTTTGCCAGTTGCGTAAGGAAATCAAGTGCTTTTTTCATAGTTCAGTTGTGTGTTATTATTGTTCAAAGTTACGAAAAAAACTGGTAAAAGAAGCAAGAAAGTTTGTTTGTTTTGATTTTTTTTGTAATTTTGTAATCAGTCATTGGCATAGGGCATACTGCTGTGCTTGCATAGCTTGGTGTCCCGGGCTTCAGCGGAAGCCACCAGTGAGATTTTATCGGAAAATGTTATAACAAGCGTTTGCTGTTATTCGGAATTGCTTCAAGAATCTACCAAATTCACAAACAGGTCAATCCGTATGAATAAGTCGCAAACGTCTGTGCGTTATTGCATGGACGTGACTTATCTGGATTGACGGGCTTTGGTAGAGCCTTTGAAGCATAGATGATGATCGTCTATGCTTTTTTTGTGCTCTGCTCTGCCCGCCTCCGAAGATAAGCATACGCCATGAAACGCATGGACTATGGCAAACAAGAACCTTAACAATGCCAAGATTGCGAAGAAGGACGAGTTCTATACGCAGTTGACTGACATTGAAAGGGAATTGCAGCATTACTGGCAGCACTTTAAGGATAAGGTGGTGCTGTGTAACTGTGACGACCCTTACGAGAGTAATTTCTTCAAGTATTTTGCATTGCGCTTCAACCAACTGGGGTTGAGGAAACTTATCTGCACCTGTTACAACGGCTCTCCTGTGCAGGGTAACGAGTTGATGATAGACTTTGGCGACTTTACAGACGAGCCTAAGAAGATAGCCTATAAGGTAGAGATAACGGAGGTGAAGGATCTTAACGGCGATGGTGCTGTTGACCTCAGCGATGTGCAATATCTGTTGAAGAATGACAAGAATGTGCTGTCAACGCTGAAGACGGGTGACTTTCGTGACCCTGAGTGTATAGAACTGCTTAAACAAGCCGACGTAGTGGTGACCAATCCTCCGTTCTCTTTGTTTAGGGAGTATATAGGGCAACTGATGGAATACGAAAAGAAATTCTTGATTATAGGAAGTCTTAATGCTATTAATTATAGAGAGGTGTTTCCTTATATAAAAAATAATGAAATTTGGCTTGGGATAAATAATGGGGCAAAAGCCTATAACAAGCCAGATGGTACTGTACAAAAGATGGGAAACACTGGATGGTTTACTAATTTATTGCATAAACATAGAAATGAGGAGATAGATTTAATCTGTCGTTATTCTTCTGAAGAGTACCCTCATTATGACAATTATGATGCAATAGAGGTCAGTAAAGTAACAGATATACCTAAAGATTATCGTGGATTCATGGGAGTGCCAATGACATTTCTTGATAAATATAATCCAGAGCAGTTTGAGATTATATGGAGAAGCCATGATATTGAATGGGCAGAAAATGAATGTACTTTTTTTCATATACCTGCCGCAGAAAGATATGCAAAATTCAAAAAAGCCGACAAAACATGGCGTGTGCAAATACCATATATAGTGGATAGTGCTGATAATGCTCATATGACTTATCAAAGAATATTCATCCGCAACAAACACCCACAATAGATATGACAGACAACGAAAGAATGACGATAAAGCAGATTGAGGTGACCGTAGGCGAGATTACTAAGGGTTACATCAATAATGACGAGCAGGGAGTAAGAGGCTATGACGGGAAGTTAGACATCCGTCCGCCTTACCAGCGTGAATTCATATATAACGAGAAAGAGCAGCAGGCAGTGATAACGACAGTGCTCAACGGCTATCCGCTGAACGTGATGTACTGGGTGAAGCGCAGCGAAGATGCCGAGTGCCCTTACGAGGTGATGGACGGCCAGCAGCGCACGTTGTCGTTGTGTGAGTATGTGGCAGGCAAATTTTCGTATGAGTTCAAAAACTTCTTCAACCAGCCGGAGGACGTACAGAAACGGATACTTGACTACAAGCTGACGGTGTATGTATGCGAGGGCAAGGCATCGGAGAAGCTGCAGTGGTTTCAGACCATCAACATAGCCGGCAAGCCCCTTAACGACCAGGAGATAAATAACGCCATCTTTGCCGGGCCGTTTGTGACCGATGCGAAGCGCCACTTCTCCAAGTCCAACTGCGGCGCCTACCGACTGGGAAAAGACCTTGTAAACGGCACACCCATCCGTCAGGACTACCTGAAGAAAGCGTTGGAATGGATGGCAGAGCATGAGACGCGTGAGGGCCACCGCATAAGTGCAGTGGACTATATGGCGCGCCATCAGCACGACCCCAACGCCAATAACCTGTGGAGCTATTTCCAGACCGTGCTTAACTGGGCCATCACAAACTTTGACCTGAAGAAATTCCGTAAGATAATGAAAGGGCTGGACTGGGCGCTGCTCTATGACAAGTATGGCAGCGAGACGCTCGACACCGTGGAGATAAGCAAGCGCATCTCAGCCCTTATGCGCGACAGCGAGGTGCAGCGGCAGCAGGGTATCATACCGTTTGTCCTTACCGGCGACGAGCATTACCTTGACCTCCGTGCCTTCCCCGAGGATATCAAGCTGGCAGTATGGGAGCAGCAGGAACACCGCTGTGCCCTGTGCGGCAAGGAGTTTGACATGGAGTTTATGGAGGGCGACCATATCACCCCATGGCGCGACGGCGGACGCACGGTAGTAGAGAACTGCCAGATGCTATGCCGGGAGTGTAACAGGAGAAAAGGGGCACGCTGACACATGGCAGAAATTGGATGATTTTTCGGTTTTCAAGAAAACTCATTCTAAGCGAGGAAAACGAGGTGGGTGGGGTGACTGCCCACAAAGGGGTGTGACTTGCAGTAAGACGGTTGGAAACGCGAAATACGGGGTGGGGTATTTTTCAAAATTATGAAAAGAAGCCGTTTTGGACTGAAAAACATCATTTTCGGGTGTGAAAGCTATGCTTTTACATGGTGAAACGATAGCTTTCAGGCTGTAAAAGGGCATGAATGACGAGGTAAAGTGATAGCTTTTATGACGTAAAAGCTATCACTTTACTGCGTTTTAAGAAAACTTTACAAATATAGTAGGAACCGGGAATTGGTGGATTTTTCGGTTTCGGGGTTTTCTTTGAACACGAATGACACTGATGTCTTTTGGATGTGTTTTTTTCATGAACACGAATAACACGAATGACACGAATGTTTTTAGGATACGTTTTATTCTTGAACACGAATGAAACGAATGGGATATGGGCACTGAACACCGAGACTTTCATGAACACGAATTATCAGGAATTTTTCATGAATTAATCATAAATTAAATAAAGAGGAAAGAATAAAGAGGAAAGAATAATGAATAATGAAAAGGGAGTAATAGGGAGTAATATGGAGACTGACGCATCGCTACCGGCGGTGGCACTATAAAAAAACATAAAAGTTTGTCCAATCAAATTTTTTTCCTTAAATTTGCATGATTAAAGCATAACGCAAGGAGTGACCTTTCAAGACATCATAGGACAGCACGAGATGAAAAAGAGACTGAGTGCATTGGCAGACGCAGGGCGACTGCCTCATGCCCTCATGCTGTGTGGTCCTGACGGGTGCGGCAAGATGGCTATGGCCATAGCGCTTGCCACCTACCTGCTTGACAAGGGAACATACAAGGTGAGGGGCATACAGCATCCTGACCTGCACTTCACCTTTCCCACCATAAAACTCAAGAAATGGAACGCGGAGTATAAGCCTGTGAGCGAGGACTTCATACAGCAGTGGGAAGAGATGCTGCAAAACGGGCCTTACTTCACCCTTGCAGAGTGGATGGAGAGGATGGGCGCCGAGAACCAGCAGTCGCTGATAACGGTAGGCGAGGCCGACAGCCTCATCAAGCGCATGATGATGAGGTCGAACCAAGGCGGATGGAAGGTGTGCATCATGTGGCTGCCAGAGAGGATGAACCTGGAGTGTGCCAACAAGATACTGAAACTCATAGAGGAGCCTGCTCCGCAGACGCTGTTCATCATGGTGTGCAGGGAACCGGAGAAACTGCTCGACACCATACGCTCGCGTGTGCAGCGGTATGACATGAAGCGCATAGACAATGAGGACATAATGCTGGCGCTGATGGAACGCCGGGGTCTTAACGGCGACGATGCGAGCCGCGTGGCACGCATAGCCAACGGCAACTGGCTGGCGGCGGTGGAAGAGCTGAACGCCGGTAACGAGAACCATCTGTTCTTTGACTACTACATCACGTTGATGCGTAAGGCCTATACCAAGGACCTGCGCGAGCTGAAGAGGTGGAGCGAGAGCGTATCGACGCTGGGCAGGGAACAGCAGAAAAGGCTGCTGGCCTACTTCCTGCGTATGACGCGTGAGGCCTTCATGTATAACTTCCACATACGTGAGCTGTCATACATGACGAGCGAGGAGGAGGAGTTCTGCAAGAAGTTCGCACGCTTCGTCAACGAGGGCAACGTGCTGGGCTTCCAAGACCTGTTCCAAAAGGCACAGCGTGACATAGGCCAGAACGCCAACGCCAAGATAGTGTTTTTTGACATAACGATGCAGGTGGCGGTGCTGCTGCACACCACTTGATATAACAATATATATTCATACATTGACAATAGATGGAAGAGAAGAAGATAGACAACTCACAAGATAAGAGACAGGAAACGGCGGCAGGGGAGCAGTCTCCGTGGGCGAATATGCAGTTCACGCTCGCACCCTCGTGTACGCGCGGACTGTGTGCCAAGGGCGTGTCGCGCAGCGACCATCAGCTGAACACCTACGACTGGCTGGCCGACGTGCCCGGCAATGCCGAGAGCACAGACCTGGTAGAGGTGCAGTTCAAGAATACCCGTAAGGGATACTACCGTAACGTCAACGGCCTGCCGCTGAAGAAAGGCGACTGGGTGGCTGTAGAGGCCAGTCCGGGACACGATGTAGGTGTGGTTACGCTTACTGGCAGACTGGTGGCGCTGCAGCTGAAGAAAGCCAACCTCAAGTCGGCTGATGACATCAAGAGCCTATACCGCCTTGCCAAAGACAGCGACATGGAGCGCTACTATGAGGCCAAGGCGCGTGAGGAGGCCACGATGATACAGAGCCGCCAGATAGCCAAGGACCTTAAGCTCGACATGAAGATAGGCGACGTGGAGTATCAGGGGGACGGCAACAAGGCCATCTTCTACTACATAGCCGATGAGCGCGTGGACTTCCGTCAGCTGATAAAGGTGCTGGCAGACACCTTCCATGTGAGGATAGAGATGAAGCAGATAGGTGCACGCCAGGAGGCAGGCCGCATAGGCGGTACAGGACCTTGCGGCAGAGAGCTGTGCTGCGCCACATGGATGAAGTCGTTCTCAAGCGTGGGCACCACGGCGGCAAGGCTGCAGGATATATCGCCCAATCCGCAGAAGCTGGCAGGTATGTGCGCCAAGCTGAAGTGCTGCCTCAACTATGAGGTGGACTGCTATATGGATGCAGCGAAAGACTTCCCGCCAAATGATGCCATACTGCAGACAGCCGATGCCGACTACTACCACTTCAAGCATGACTACCTGGCAGGCACAGTGACATACTCCATGGACAAGCGCAAGCCGGTGAACCTGGAGACCATTACCCCGGCACGCGCCAAGGAGGTGATAGCCATGAACAAGGAGGGCAAGAAGCCCCTGTCATTACAGGAGGACGCAAGGCAGAAGCAGCCTGAGCGCCCGAAGGATATGCTTGACGACTCTGACCTGACACGCTTTGACAGTCAGATGAAGAAGAAGCGCAAGAAGAAAAAGAAGCCTAATAAGCAGAATAAGGAAAACAAGGAGACTAAAGAGGAGAAGTAAATGCGCCGCAGTTATTTTTGTTTGCTCATAATGACGGTGTGCCTTGCACTCTCCCTCGTGGCATGCGAGACGGCCGATACTGCCTACCACCGCTATCAGGACATAAGCGAGGAGGGATGGCAGAACCGTGATACGCTCGTGTTCCATGTTGACACCATACAACGCTATGGTGACTATACCTCTTACCTGTGTCTGCGTACGCATCCCGACTATCCTTACCGTTACCTGTCAGTGACGGTGTCGCAGACAGACACGCGCGGCAAGAGCAGGGAGCAGAAGACCATAAGGGTGGAAGTGCGCGGCAAGGACGGAGAGCAGAAAGGTACGGGCATAACATACTATGTGCATGAGGTGCCGCTGTTCAAACGCTGGCTGGAGCCCGGCGACAGCGTGACAGTGGAGGTAAACCATAACATGACGCGTGAATATATGCCTGGCATAATGGGCGTAGGCGTAAAGTTAAAGAGATAACCATGAACTATTCCGTGCTATGGGTTGACGATGAGGTAGAGCATCTGCAGGCCCACATAATGTTCCTTCAGAAGAAAGGGTATGATGTCACCGTGTCGAGCAACGGCGTGGATGCGGTGGAGTATTGTCAGCGGCAGACGTTTGACCTTGTGCTGCTCGACGAGATGATGCCCGGACTGAGCGGACTGGAGACGCTGCAGCGCATAAAGGACGTGCAGCCGCAGACACCTGTGGTCATGGTGACGAAGAGCGAGGAGGAGGACATCATGGATCAAGCCATAGGCTCAAAGATAGCCGACTACCTGATAAAGCCCGTCAACCCTATGCAGATACTCCTCGCACTGAAGAAGCACGTGCACCAGAGAGAGATAGTAAGCGAGGTGACGCAACAGGGCTACCAGCAGCAGTTCATGGATATATCGGCGCAGATAATGCAGTGCCAGTCGTTTGATGACTGGTGCGAGGTGTACCGACGTATAGTGAAGTGGGAACTGGAGCTTGCCGATGCCGGCAGCGTGATGACCGATATGCTGCGCGTGCAGAAAGAGGAGGCAAACACCGACTTTGCCAAATATGTGAAGAAGAATTATGAGGACTGGATGGGAGGCAACGGCACTCCGCTGATGTCACACCGCATCATGCCCGACTTCGTGTTCCCGTTCCTCAACGAGGGCGAGAAGGTGTTTATGATAGTGATAGACAACTTCCGCTATGACCAGTGGCGTATGCTGGCGTCAGAGATAGGCGATATGTTTGACATTGACGAGCATCTGTACTGCAGCATACTGCCTACGGCTACGATGTACGCGCGCAACGCTATATTCTCAGGACTCATGCCGGAACAGATATCCAAGATGTTCCCCGAGCTGTGGGTTGACGAGGACTCAGAGGAGGGAAAGAATATTAATGAGTCGCCGCTGATAGAGACGCTGCTTGAGCGCTACCGCAGGAAGGAGACGTTCTCTTACCATAAGATAAACGACTCGCAGGGGGCTGACAGGCTGATGGGGCAGTTTAACGGTCTGAAGAACAATGACCTAAACGTGGTGGTCATCAACTTCATTGATATGCTCTCACACGCCCGTACGGAGTCGAAGATGGTGCGTGAGCTGGCAAACAACGAGGCGGCGTATCGCAGCATATCGCTGTCATGGGTAAGGCACAGCGTGCTCAGCGAGTTGTTCAGGCAGCTCGCCACTACGGATTACCGCGTCATCATCACAACCGACCACGGCTCAATACGCTGTGACCGTCCGGTTAAGATAGTGGGAGAGAAGAATACCAATACCAACCTTAGATATAAGACGGGCAGGACGCTCTCGTGCAAGTCGAAGGACGTGTATGAGGTGAGAAATCCCAAGGCACTCGGTCTGCCGTCGCCAAATGTGTCAACATCGTATGTGTTTGCCACAGGCGACTCGTTCTTCGCCTATCCCAACAACTATAACTATTACGTACAATACTACAAGGACACCTTCCAGCATGGCGGCATATCCATGGAGGAGATGATAATCCCCCTGATATCCATGAAAGGCAGAAGGAGATAAACAAGATACGATAATGAAGATAACAATACAGGATACGGAACACCTGCACGAGGCAGCGCGCGCGTTTCTCGCTGCCACGGAAGGCAAAGGCACATGCTTCGCCTTCTATGCACCTATGGGAGCAGGTAAGACCACGTTTATTAAGGCTGTATGCGAGGAGCTCGGTGTGACGGATGTCATAACATCCCCCACGTTTGCCATAGTCAACGAATACACCGACGGTGAGGGACAACCCATATACCATTTTGACTTCTACCGTATAAAGCGTCAGGAGGAACTGCTTGACATGGGGGCAGATGAATACTTCTACTCCGGTTGCAAATGCTTTATGGAGTGGCCGGAACTGGTGGAGGATGCCCTGCCTGATGATGTGGTGAAGGTAGGCATCACGGTGGAACCAGACGGCTCACGTGTCGTGGAGGTTTGAGAGTAATGGGTAAAGTGTAATGATAGTAAAGGGTAGGGGGTAAAGAGTAATGAGATTATATAATTTCGCAATTAGAAATAAGAACCACAGATGACACAGATGACACGGATTATTACACGATAACCAAAGCTGCAAACAACTGATTACACAGATGGCTCTGCATGGTTATAATCAGTGAAATGGTTTTTCTTAGGAGGTGGCAAAATCTTTGTAATCCTTAAATCTGTGGTCGTTTATTAATATCAGAAACTTGAATTATATAAAAAGAAAAAAGAGTAGCCGACTAAAAGTCAGTTACTCTTTCTGTTTTTCTGTCGGGATGACCAGACTCGAACTGGCGACCACACGCCCCCCAGACGCGTACGCTAACCAACTGCGCCACATCCCGAAAATGCTGTGCAAAGATATTAATATTTTTCGAGATTGGCAAGCAAAAGAAGAGATTTTTTGTTAATTTGACAAAAATAGCAGTAATAGGTACACTTGGGTTACTTCTTTTTATAATTTATTTGTTATATTTGCGTTATATATGAAAGGAGGGGGAGAACGTAACAAGAAAAAACGAACACATATCATGCAGTATATTATCAACGCTCCCGAGAAGATTAACCACACCGTAGCACTGCCAGCCTCAAAAAGCATAAGTAATAGGGCACTGGCCATCAACTACCTGTCAGACAGTGATACATATCCTGAGAACCTGAGTAAGTGTGACGACACCGATGTAATGGTCGATGCACTTGGCAGTATGCCATACGAGATAAACATTAAGGCGGCAGGTACCGCTATGCGCTTCACTACAGCAATACTGTCAGTGACTGAGGGTGAGCATGTGATAACAGGCACCGAGCGTATGCGCCACCGCCCGATAGGAGTGTTGGTGGATGCGTTGAGGAAGTTGGGTGCCGACATAGAGTATGTGGAGGCGGAGGGCTTCCCGCCCTTGCGCGTAAGAGGCAGAAAACTGCGTGGGGGCAGACTCGATATCCCTGGTAACGTGTCGTCACAGTTTATCTCGGCGATACTGATGATAGGTCCGATGATGAGTGACGGACTGACGCTGCACATGACGGGCCATGTGATGTCAAAGCCTTACATAGACCTCACTATATGCACCATGAGAGAGTATGGCAGTGATGTGGACTGGACAAACGGTTCTACTATACGTGTGGAGCCGAGGGCCTATGCGCCTACGTCGTTTGTCATAGAGAATGACTGGAGTGCTGCCAGCTACTGGTATGAGATAGTGTCACTGCTGGGTAAGAAATATCCGAAGGCGGATTTGAAGGCTGTGATGCCAGGGCTGAAGGATGGCAGCAGGCAGGGTGACAGTGCCGTAAGGTATATATTCAGAATGCTGGGGGTAAAGACAGAGTTCGCAGACAAGTCAAAACCGCTTGTGCCCACAGACGTGACGCTGTCACCGCAGCACCGCGGACTGCCGCGTCTGGACTTCGACTTCTCTGGTCAGCCAGACTTGGCGCAGACCATCGTGGTGACAACGGCGCTGCTTAATGTGCCGTTCCGCTTTACTGGCTTGGAGACACTCCGTATAAAGGAGACTGACCGCATAGCGGCGTTGAAGGCGGAGATGAGGAAACTGGGCTTTGTGCTTGATGACAGTGTGGAGGGCACCTTGTCATGGAACGGGGAACGTTGTGAGCCTATGGCCGAGCCGGCGATAGACACATACGAGGACCACCGTATGGCAATGGCTTTCGCACCGGCAGCCATAATGTTCCCGGGACTGAGAATAAACAATCCGATGGTGGTAACAAAGAGTTACCCTGAGTTCTGGAATGAGTTGCGTGCGGCAGGTTTTGATATTACAGAGGCTTAGATGATACGCATGGACAAACGTAATAAGATGAAGGCTGTATTACGCGGTATGACGCCGTGTAATACAGCCTTCTTGCGTTTGTGCGTGAGACTGCTGCCCCTGTGTGTATGCGTGGCGATGGTGGTGTCGTGCTCTACAAAGAAGAACACCAGCCTGACACGTTTCTGGCACGGGTTTACGGCACATTATAACATATACTACAACGGTACGCTGGCATATATAGACGCCTCGTTGGAGAAAGAGAATGGCAACAAAGACAACTACACGGAACGCATACCGTTATATACCGTGGGAAACAAAGCCAGTCGCGATTTGGGTAAAAGCAATTATGAGACGGCGATAACAAAGGCAGAGAAAGCTATACAACTGCACAGCATAAAGGCAAAGCCAGAGTGGAAGAAAGACCGTAGGAAGACTGCCAAGGACATTGAGTGGCTTTCACGCAAGGAATATAACCCGTTTATATGGCGTGCGTGGATGCTTATGGGTCGTTCGCAGTTCTATAAGGGTAGTTTCGATGAGGCTGCCGCCACGTTCTCATATATGTCGCGTCTGTATAAGGGACAGCCTGCCATATATGGCAAGGCAAGGGCGTGGCTTGCCAAGTGCTATATTGAGAGTGGCTGGATATATGATGCGGAGGACGTGATACGCAATATGCAGCGCGACAGCATAGACTGGCGTGCGCAAAAGGAGTGGGACTATACCTTGTGTGACTATTACCTGCACACCGACAATATCCCTGAGGCAGTGAATTATCTGCGTCGTGTGATAAAGCATGAGATGCGCCGCAAGCAACGCGCCAGGGAGTATTACCTCCTGGGACAGTTGGAGGCAGCTCAGGGAAACAGACAGGAGGCGTTTGACGCTTTCAAGAAGGTGGTAAGGTTGAACCCTCCGTATGAACTGGCGTTCAATGCACGTATCTCTATGACAGAGGTAATGGCAGCGGGACAGTCAAAGAAGATGATTAGTAAGCTGCGCCGTATGGCACGTGATGACAATAACAAGGATTATCTTGACCAGGTGTACTATGCCATGGGTAATATCTACCTGGCGGAGGGAGATACCACATCAGCCATAGGAGCTTATGAGAAAGGCAATGTGAAGGCTACGCGCTCGGGAGTGGAGAAAGGCGTGTTGCTGCTGCATCTGGGTGACTTGTACTGGCAGTTGGAAAAGTACGGCGATGCACAGCGTTGCTATGGTGAGGCTATAGGTATGCTTGACAAGGAACGCCCGGACTATGAGGAACTGTCAAAACGTTCGAAGGTGCTTGATGAGTTAGCACCATATACAGAATCCATACATCTGCAAGATTCTCTGCTTGCTCTCTCAGTGATGCCGGAGAAAGAGCGCATTGCTGCCATTGACAGGGTGATAAAGGCCCTTCGCGATAAGGAGAAAGAGGAGGAGAGCAAGAAAACCGAGGCCGAACTGGAGAAACGCCAGCAAAAGTATGGTAACCCCAATATGCAGCCCAAGAACAACACTCCTACCCTGCGTACGCCATCTGCACAAGGACAGGCAGGAGCATGGTACTTCTATAACATGCAGGCGGTGGCTCAGGGTAAGCAGACCTTCCAAAGAATCTGGGGCAGACGTGAAAACGTGGATGACTGGCAGCGTTCTAACCGTACCGTGGTGGGACAGATAAGTGATATGGGCAGTGAGCCGACTGATTCTTTAGATGAAGACGAAGACGAAACCGTATCGCTTGAGGGTGATGCCAGAGGTGGTATGCCAGTAGTGAATGACAGTCTGGCGCAAGACCCTCATACTCGTGAGTATTATCTGGCACAGATACCGTTCACTGATGAGCAGAAGGCGACTTGCCATGATTTGATAAAAGAAGGTCTGGTAAAGTCGGCGATAATATTCAAGGATAAGTTAGACAACCTTAGGCTGAGTGAGAAACAGTTTGACAGGTTGTTAAGGGACTATCCTGACTATGACCCGAAGGATGAGGTGTATTACCATCTCTTCCTGTTGCACTCGCGTAAGGGAGAGCATGACGTGGCAAAGACCTATGTGGACAGTCTGAAGGAATGTTGTCCGGAGTCAAAATACACCATACTGCTAACAGACCCTTATTATGCTGAGAATGCCAAGTTTGGTAAGCATATAGAGGATTCGCTCTATGGTGCCACATACGAGGCGTTCAAGAATGACCGCTTCCAAGAGGTGTATGACAACGTGACACTCTCGGAGACGCGCTTCCCGTTGGGTGATAACCGTGACCGCTTTATTTTCTTCTATGGCATGACGAAACTCAATGACGGCGACGGCGATGAGTGCGTGGCAGCGATGGAGAGAATAATCAAGGAGTATCCGGAGAGTAGCGTGAGCACTATGGCTGGTATGATTATAAACGGAGTGCGCTCTGGCAAGAAACTGCATGGCGCCAAGTTTGACCTCAGCGATGTGTGGAACCGTCGTGGCGTGGAGTTGAGCGCTACGGCTGTTGACTCTACCCGTACGTTCTCTGCTGAGAAGAATACGGACTACCTCTTTATGATGGCGTATGCCCCTGACAGCGTGGCAGAGAACCAGCTGCTGTTCCAGATGGCACGATATAACTTCACCAGCTTTATGGTGAGGAGCTTTGACATAGATATAGAGGACTCTTACGGTATGCACCACATGATAGTCAGTGGCTTCCGTAATTTCGATGAGGCACGACAGTATTCACGTCTGTTGTTACAGCAGGAGAATATACGCAAGACAATGGGTAAGGCACGTCCTATTGTAATAAGTGAGGAAAACCTCGCCCTCATTGGCGCGCGATACTCTTATAATGACTATGACACGTTCTATGTAAACCACTTTGCTCCGTTGCCTATGGGACGTCCTGACGGACTGTATGATGCTGTGGATGTGCAGACCGAGCAGCCAGTCATGACTGAGACCGGACAGGATGAGGAAGGCAATGACGTAAGGCTGGAGCCAGACCCAGTGAAGCCTATACTGCCTACAGAGGAGGTAGCTCCTGGTGGTGCCAAGCCTATTGATGAGACCAAGAAAGACGAAGAGGGCGAGTCGTATGACAACGGCATGGATGTACCTATTGGCACGGAGGTTGCAATACCGAGTGAGGAAGAGACGTTCTCATTGCCTCAGCAAGAGGAACAACAGAAGAGCGAAGAAGGTTACGATATACCAGCTGAGCAGTCCCAGCCGGTAGCTCAGCCTCAGGGCGATGACAGCTTTGATATACCAGCGGAGCAGTCCCAGTCGGTAGCTCAGCCTCAGGGCGATGACAGCTTTGATATACCAGCGGAGCAGTCTCAGCCGGCGGCACAGCCTCAGGGCGATGACAGCTTTGATATACCAGCGGAACAGTCCCAGCCAGCGGCCCAGCCTCAGAGTGAAGACAGCTTTGATATACCAGCGGAACAGTCCCAGTCGGCGGCACAGCCTCAGAGCAATGACAGTTTTGATATACCAGCGGAGCAGTCCCAGTCAGCGGCACAGCCTCAGAGTGATGACAGTTTTGATATACCAGCGGAACAGTCCCAGTCAGCGGCTCAGCCTAAGTCAGATGATGGTTTTGATGTTATGATAGAGCAGTCGGAACCAACTGCGAAATCTTCTTCCGATGATGAGATAGAGATAACCGACTCAGAGGATACGAAACCGTCAGACGATGGTGAGGTAATAGAGATAGTTGATGGAGATGCCTCTGAGAAGACTGGAAAAGACACTGATGAGACGTTTGAGTTTAGTGATGATGATAACAAGAAGTCATCTCGTGACTTGGAGGATGAGTATTACGAGTTAGACGGATTTTGATTAAATATTAATACTTAAATTTTTACAGCTATGGAAGTGACGATTACAAGTGAAAACTTTGAGACTTTGAAGAATGGTAATACGCCATTGGTAGTGGATTTCTGGGCAGAATGGTGTGGCCCGTGTAAGATGATTTCTCCTGTTGTGTCACAATTGGCAGAGGAGTATGACGGCAAGATTATCGTTGGTAAGTGCAACGTAGAGGAGGCCGAGGACGTGGCTGCCATGATGGGCATACGCAATATACCTACGCTTATATTCTTTAAGAACGGTCAGGAGGTTGACCGCCATGTAGGTGCAGCCAATAAGGCTATCTTGCAGCAGAAGTTTGACGCGAATATCTGATATTGACGACTAAAACGTCATATTAACATTGAATCAAGATGGGCAAGGACAGAGGTTCTTGCCCATTTTTGTCTCTATTATGTCCGTTTTTGGGTAAAGGCTTTGCTATGAAAGGCTTTTTTTGTAAATTTGTGGTAGAAATTTTATAACTAAACAATATCCTAAATGATTTACAAGCAAATGATGAAAAAAAGTAAATGGGTGGGTATGACGCTTGCCCTGCTTTGTCTGTCAACTACTACGATGATGGGTGAGCAACGCCAGCGCTTGTTGCCTTATCAGGACGAGTCGCTGCCAGTGGAGGTACGTGTGAAAGATGCTTTGTCGCGTATGACACTTAAGGAGAAGTGTCGTCTGTCGTATGCCCAGGGTAAGTTCTCCTCACCTGGTGTGCCACGTCTTGGCATACCAGAGCTGTGGATGTCAGACGGCCCTCATGGCGTGCGTGTTGAGATAAACTGGAATGACTGGGGATGGGCAAAATGGACCAATGACTCTGTCACGGCCTTCCCTGCGTTGACTGCGTTGACTGCTACATGGGAGCCGGGTATGGCAGCCCTCTATGGCATGTCGGTAGGCGAGGAGGCTCGCTATCGTGAGAAAGACGTGCTGCTGGGACCTGGTGTTAATATCTACCGTACTCCGCTTAACGGCCGTAACTTCGAGTATATGGGCGAGGACCCCTATCTGTCATCAACGATGGTGGTGCCTTATATACAGGAATTACAGAAGAATGGCGTGGCAGCCTGCGTGAAGCACTTTGTGCTCAACGACCAAGAGGAGTTCAGAGGCCATGTGGATGTACGTGTGTCAGACCGTGCCTTGCATGAGATATACCTTGCACCATTCAAGGCTGCAGTGGAGAAAGGTGACGCATGGAGTGTCATGGGCAGCTATAACCAGTATAATGACATACATTGTTGTCACAATCCTTTCACTATCAACAACCTGTTAAAGGGAGAACTGGGCTTCAAGGGCGCGGTGATAAGCGACTGGGGCGGTGCGCATGATACCCGTGAGGCAGCGCTCTACGGTCTGGACATAGAGATGGGTTCATATACTAATGGTCTGACCACAGAGGCAGAGGGATTCACGTATGATGACTATTACCTCGGCAACGCCTATTATAACAAGGCGTTGAAGGGCGAGATACCAATGGACGTGGTGAATGATAAGGCGGCGCGTGTGCTGACGCTGAACTTCAAGACGGCCATGAACAGCCGTAAGCCATACGGCAGCATGAATACTGCTGAGCATATAGCCGCAGCACGCAGCATCGGCAATGAGGCTATAGTATTGCTGAAGAATGACCGTGGCTTACTGCCGTTGGATATCAAGAAATACCGTCGCATACTCGTCGTGGGTGAGAATGCCACGAGAGCATTGTGCCCGGGTGGCGGCTCTTCAGAGTTGAAGGCAAGAGACGAGGTCTCTCCGCTGAGAGGATTGAAGGAACGCTTCGGTAATGATGTGGAGATAATATATAAGCAGGGCTATAACTCTGGTAAGTGCAGCTATGACGGCATAGACGACATACCTGACAGTGAGCAGGCGGCACTGAGAGCCGAGGCTGTAGGTGCGGCTTCAGATGCAGACCTTATAATATATATAGGCGGCCTTAACAAGAACCATTTTGAGGACTGTGAGGGTGGTGACCGCCGTTCTTTCCACTTGTCATACGGACAGGATGAGCTTATCTCCTCGCTCGCAGAGACAGGCAAGCCTATGGTGACGGTGATAATCTCGGGTAATGCCTATGCCATGCCGTGGATAAAGAAGGTGTCAACACTGGTGCAGTCATGGTACCTGGGCAGTGAGGCCGGCCACTCTCTGGCCGATATCCTCTCAGGTGATGTGTGTCCGTCAGGTAAGACCATCTTTACCTACGCGAAGAAGCTGGAGGACTATCCTGCACATAAGTTCGGCTTGCTGGGCTATCCTGGTGTAGAGCCAAAGGACCTGCCACAGGATGCACAGTATTCTGGTACTAAGCAGCCTAAGAGCGAGCAGCTGCTGAAGACTCTGCTGGCGAAAAAGACTGCTGAGGCTCCTGCTATCAATGCGTCAGCCGACCCAAAGACTCATGATGGCCACGGCGATGAGGTGGAAGTGTATGTGGAAGACGTGATGGTGGGTTACCGCTATTTTGACACAGCCAAGCAAGATGTGCTGTTCCCATTCGGCTATGGTCTGTCATACACTACATTCCAGTACTCCGGCGCAGCTATCAGCGGTTCTGCTGGCAGCTATACCGCTACGGTGAAGGTGAAGAACACCGGACGTCGTGAGGGTAAGGAGATAGTACAGCTTTACATTGGCGACGACGAGTCAAGTGTTATCCGTCCTGCAAAGGAACTGAAGGGCTTTAAGAAGGTAAGCCTGAAGCCTGGTGAGGAAAAGACGGTGACATTCCAGATAACGGAGGATGACTTGAAGTTCTATGATGAGGATGCCCATCAGTGGAAAGCGGAGCCAGGTTCTTTCAAGGCTTACATAGGCAGCAGCAGCAAGGATATCAAGGCAAAACTGAGCTTCAAGTACTAAAAGTAAATACAGAATAGACGAAAGAATAATAATCCCAAAATCCTATAATCTGTAGATAATAGCTGATAAATATATACTCTAAGGATTATAGGATTTAAGGATAAAGTCTGCAGCAATGCACTGACAGTAGCAATAATCCTAAAATCCCTAAATCCTTAGAGAAATCTGTCGCAGGAAAATCATTCTACGGATTTAAGGATTTAAGGATTCTTGTTGCTGAAAGGCGAAAGGATAACAATCTAAAAAGCCTGGAAATGTAAGAAAAACAGCCTTAGAATGAAAGGAATCCGCTACTTTTGTTGGAAGTAACGGATTTTTTTGTACCTTTGCACTTGCAATAAAGCACTGAGGGAATGGCACTCTGGCAATTTAGACCTAACCGCCGCCTTCGGTGTTTTATTCGTTTATATCATTTATTGAGTAGAGATAGTATTTTATTACTATGTGTCCACTATCCCTATGCTTGACTTCCTTAGCAACATTTAACCGTATGGTTCTAAGGATTCAGGGATTCAGGGATTTTTGCTACTGAAAAAACAAATGGATAGCTATCCTAAAATCCGCAGACAAAACGAACTACATAGAATAGGACATTTTTGTCATTGCTTGATCAAAATCATGTCAGGCAAAAAACGCAAACCAGAAAAGAAAAAGGGATGAAAAACGGTAAGGGGACGCGAAAAAATGACTTTTCGCGTCCCCTTTTTCGTGAAAGCTATCACTTTACAGTGAGAAAGCATAGCTTTTACAATGTCATTCGATAGCTTTTACACCATGAAAGCATAGCTTTT
>OCTW013393854.1_pt1 | contig 19505 bp, 24 predicted proteins | sample 1539671 | NCBI WGS metagenome assembly OCTW01 (sample SAMN02144230, study PRJEB22623) | gut metagenome | biome: sheep rumen | host: Ovis aries | place: New Zealand
TTGAAGATGTAGAAAAGTTTAAAAAGAATTTTGAAAAAGGGGTGTATAAAGATGAAGCAGAAAACTCTCTTACTTATGTCAGGGCCGAGCGGAGCGGGAAAGTCTTACTGGGTTAAAAATTTTATAAAAAATCGTCCTAATGCTATTTGGGTATCAAGAGATGCTGTTCGTTTTTCTATGGTGTCTGAAGAAGAAGAATATTTCTCAAAAGAGAATGATGTTTTTAAAGAATGGATTCGACAGATCCAGGAAGCTCTCGATTCTGAAGGTGAAGGTTGGGTTATTGCAGATGCAACTCATTTAAATGAGCGCTCTCGTAATAAAACTCTTAATGCTCTTCATCTTGATCCTGATACTCAGATCATTCCTGTATTTTCTTATCCAGGAGTACAGAAATGTCTGGAAAATAATGAGAAACGTAGTGGGCGCGCTTATGTGCCGCGTTCGGTCATTCGCCGGATGGCTATGAGCTATGAACCGCCTGCTGATGGAGAAAAATATAAATATTCTTCAATTCTTGAAATTGTAGAAAGAGGTGAATAAATGATTTGGTTTACTTCTGATACTCATTTTAATCATAATAAGGAATTCGTATGGAAGGTGCGTGGATTCAACTCTTGTGATGAAATGAATGAATATATCGTGCGGCGTTGGAACGAGGTTGTACAGCCCGATGATGAAGTATATCATCTGGGTGATGTAATGCTTGGACCAGAAAATGGTATTCATTATCTTGAGCGTCTTGCAGGTCATATTCATATCATTGCAGGAAACCATGATACTGATAAGAGGATTGAAATGTACAAAAATTGTTGGAACGTAGAAGATATACAGTGGGCGCTTCGGAAGAAGCTTGGTGGCTATCATTTTTACATGAGCCACTTTCCAACAATTACTTCCAATCTTGAAAAAGAAACACTGAGACAATGTACACTCAATCTTTTTGGACATACGCATCAAAAAACAAATTTTTATCTCGAATATCCTTTTATGTATCATGTTGGCATGGATTCTCATGGATGTGAGTTGGTATCTCTGGAACAGATCATTTATGATATGGAAAAAAAAGTAAAGGAGTGTAAAGATTTACTTTAATGGGAAAATTTAATGAGTGGCGAGATGCTGTAGAAGAAGCATTAAATCATGATATACAAGAAAAAATTTATTATGAACTAATGCTTGCATGGGGACAAAAACCTAAAGAACCTGATTTACATTTTGACAAAGTTGCATTTGCTGTTGAAGATGACATGAAAAAGACTTTAGAGAATTATATAAATCAAATTGATATGTCCAGCGAAACTTAAGCTGGACATTTTTTGATTTTGTTTATTTTTAATGATATAATAAAAAGAAAAAGGAGTTATGATGGGTAAAATAACCTATGAATATAATGACATTATTGGAATGTCAATTTGTACGATTCATGACAAAGGTAAAATCTATCAAGGTTTCGCTTGGTGTAGTAAAGAAGATTAGGATATGAAAAGTGAAAAAACGGGACTTACCATTGCAGAATATCGTGCTCATATAGCATAGTCTAAAGGAATTCGTGATAATGAAATTAAACCAGGGCTTGCTGCACTTAAATAGGCAAAATATGCAATAAATCAAAGTAGACATTTTAATGAAAATTCTTATGAATATAGAATGTTAGAACAACAAATTAAAAATTATGAACAAGATTTAATATTTATTAAAAATACGATAGCTTTACAAAAAGCAAATCTTAATCAGTATATGTAGAATAAAGCAGATTTTTATAATAAAATAAGAAAGAATCGTTCTGAAAGGAATTAGGCCAAAGTTTAATAATAAAAACCTTACTTTTTTCATCTTATATAGGAATTAAAAAATAGAAAGGAGAACCGGATGAAAGAATTAAAATTTTTTCTTTTTGGTATATTATTCTATGAAATAATATTTCCTATATTGTCTGGAATCGGTGAAGTTCTTTAGGGATTTTTACAATTAATTCTTGGGAAACAAGCTGTTCAAATGACAAAATATAATGAAGCAATCGAAAAGTATAAGGAGGAATTAAACAAAGAGCCATAGCAAACCTTTGCAATGGGTTTCCATATTCCTTCTCATAGTGACGATGAAGAGGATGAGGATGACGAATGAAAAATTATTATGTATTTGACACTAGTAGCTTAATACTCGAAGCGTATACTTTATTTGAAGATTACAAAAATATTATAATTCCATCTATTTGTTTAAGTGAATTAGAATATATTAAAACATCAGCAGATAAAGATCCAGAAGTAAAACAAGCAGTAAGATTTTTACTTGAACTGTTAGAACGAAATCCAGAGAAATATGACATTCATATTTTTAAAAATAGCATGTTAAAAGCTGCAAAAGAAAAGGATTTAGAAATTAACAATGATATAAAAATTTTAATGACAGCTGTCGATTATGATAATACCCGACATCCTGATGAAACTATCTTTGTTACTAATGATTTAAGTTTAAAACGTATTGCTAATCTATTTTTTGGAGAAGATTCTATAATCTCCGTCGAAGTAGATGATAACTCTTATGTAGGTTATTTAGACCTTAAAATGTCAGAAGAAGATATGGCATTATTTTATTCTAATCATGATACTAATTGTTATGGATTATATAATAATGAATATCTAATTATTAGAAACACTGAAGGTGAAATTGTTGACAGGTTATGCTGGACTGGAGAAGGATATAGACAACTTCGATATTCAGATTTTCCATCTAAGCATTTCGGCAAGAAAATGAAAGCATACGCCGGCGATGTTTATCAAGCATTAGCTGTTGATAGTTTATTTCAAAATAAAATAACGATGATTACTGGGCCTGCCGGCTCAGGTAAGACTTTCCTTTCTCTTGGATTTTTATTCCATAAATTAGAAAAGGGAGATATAGATAAAATAGTTATTTTTTGTAATACTGTCGCAACTAAAAACTCTGCTAAGTTGGGTTTTTATCCTGGATCAAGAGATGAGAAACTTCTTGATTCACAAATTGGAAATTTACTTATTAGTAAAATAGGAAGTAGAGTTGAAGTTGAGAGATTAATTGAAGATGAAACTCTTATATTATTACCATTAAGTGATATTAGAGGTTATGATACTTCTGGAATGAGCGCAGGTGTATATATCTCAGAAGCATAGAACCTTGATATTAATATGATGAAACTTGCTCTTCAGCGTATTGGAGAAGATTCTATATGTATTATTGATGGTGATACTGACGCACAAGTTGATTTACCTATGTACGCAGATTTTTATAATGGAATGAAACGTGCATCTAAAATATTTAGAGGTTCTGATATTTATGGTGAAATAAAATTACAAAAAATACATAGATCGCAAATAGCAAATATTGCAGACAAAATGTGAGTTGAGAGAAATCTCAACTCTTTTTGATTTAAAGGAGGATTTTATATGGCTTTAACAGGCAAAACAAACGCTGAAAAAATTTGGAATTATTTATATCCTAAAATTGGTAATAAATATGGTACAGCTGGATTAATGGGAAATTTATATGCAGAATCTGCTTTAAATCCAAAAAATCTTCAAGATAGTTTTCAAACTAGATTAGGTTTTAATGATAATAGTTATACAGAAGCAGTTGATCGAGGAACTTATAATGGATTTATTCATGATACTGCAGGTTATGGTCTTGCACAATGGACATATTGGACTAGAAAAAGAGATTTATATAATTATACTGTAAATATGAAAGTTTCTATTGGAGATCTTGAAGGATAGCTTGGTTTTTTATGGAAAGAACTTCAAGGTTATTCAACAATTTTATCTACTTTGAAAAAAGCAAAAACTGTTAAAGAAGCATCTGATATAGTATTAACTAAATTTGAAGCCCCAGCAGATCAAAGTGCTGCTGTAAAAGATAAGAGAGCTTCATATGGTCAAAATTATTTTGATCAATTCGCTGGAGAAAAAGCTGCTGCAGTTATTGAGACTCCAAAAGAAGAAAATGCAGATATTTTAAAATTTATAGATTCAGCTTTCCATAAATATTTAACTAGTTCTACCCATTACATTTCTAATAGTGGAGGAGATGAAAATGGAAAGATTAGTGGAGGTCAAGCTGGAGATCAAACAGGAAATGAATGGCGATTACGTACTTGGTATAATCGTCCTTGGAGTTGTGTATTAAGATATCCTGATGAAAAAGTGGCTATGAAAATTGCTGAATTAGGGATTAAAGCTGCTTTAAATGATAAAATAGGATATGATCAAGGACAAAGAGATACTTATTGGAATCAATTACAGGCTGTTGGATATGATCCTTCAAAAATTACAAAAGCTTGCGAAGCCGATTGTTCTGCTGGAGTAATTGCTAATGTAAAAGCTGTTGGTTTTTTATTTAATATTAATGCTTTAAAATATGTTAAAGCAACTTATACTGGTAATATGAGAGATAGCTTCAAAAACGCCGGCTTCACAGTATTAACAGAAAGTAAATATCTTGTTGATGATAAGTATTTAAAACCTGGAGATATTCTTCTTAATGATAATCATCATACAGCTACGAATATCACTTATGGAGTATTATATAATAATACTTCAAATACAACATCTGAGCAAATAACTACTCCAACAAATACTGTTACTGTTCATTCTGAAAATTATTTAAATATTAATATGAGCGGAAATGCAGTAAAAACAATGCAAACAATGCTTATTGCTTGTGGATACAGCTGTGGAAAATGGGGTGCAGATGGTGATTTTGGTAATGCTACACTTTCTGCTTTAAGAAAATTCCAAACTGATAATGGATTATTAATTGATGGTATTTATGGTCCTGCATCAAAAGCAAAATTAGAAGCTCTTTATCAAGAAAAAACAGCTGCTCAAAAAGCCGCTGATAAAGCTTTTAATCCTTATTTAGTAAAAATTGTAGCAGATGCTTTAAATGTTCGTAAAGAGCCATCTTCAAAATCTAAAAAGACTGATGTTATTAAAGATAGAGGCGTTTATACTATTGTTGCAGAAAAAAATGGTTGGGGTAAATTGAAGTCTGGCGCAGGATGGATTTCTTTAAAATATACTAAAAAAGTTTAATTTTTTTTTTGGGAGAGATAGAAATATCTCTCCCATAATTTTTTTTGATTGATTTTTAAAAAAACATATGGTATAATATATTTATAAAATAATAAGATATAAAATATTTGGAGATTAACGAATGGCTAAAAAAGATTTATTAAATTATGGAGTTAAAGATATAAAAACTCTTGAGGGTATTGAAGCCATTCGCCTAAGACCTGGTATGTATATTGGTAGTACTGGGCCGGAAGGTGTAAAGCAAATTACTCTCGAAATCATTTCAAATGCAGTAGATGAATATTTAAATGGGTATTGTACAAGTTGTTCAGTTATTGTAGGTGAAGATGATGATCTCGATATTATTGATAATGGACGCGGCATTCCATTTGGAAAAGCACAGGACGGCAGCGAAACATTAGTCAATGTTTTTACAAAATTACATACTGGTGCAAAATTCGATAGTGAAGGTAAAACAGGATATAATACATCGGGTGGCATGAATGGTGTTGGTGCAAAAGCTACTAATGCTCTTTCATATTATTTTAATGTTTCTTCTGTAAGAGATGGCAAAAATTGTATTGCTTGCTTTCAAAGAGGTCGGCTTTCTGGTGAAGTTATTACTAGAGATTGGCAGACAACAAATGATTATCAACATGGAACAAGAATTCAATTTATGCCTGATGAAGAAATTTTTAAAGAAGGTATAACACTTGATTATAACGATTTAAGAAAAACTTTACAAGAATTAGCTTATCTTTCTCCTGGATTGGTTTTTCATTTCAAGTATAAAGATAAAGAATCTGAAGATATAACTTCTCAGAATGGTATTCTTGATTATATTAAAGACTTAAATCAGAAAAAGAATGTTTTAACTTCTGTTTTTTACGCTGAAAAAGTAGAAGATAGAATCGGAGTTAAAATTGCTATGGACTATAATGATAGTTACTCCGATACATATAAACTTTATACAAACTCAATTCCAAATACAGGTGGTACTCATTTAACTGGTTTTAGAACAGCTTTAACCCAAACAATTAATGAGTATGCAAGAGAGAAAAAACTTCTTAAAGATAAAGATACTAACCTTACCGGCGAAGAACTTAAAGAAGGATTAACTCTTGTGCTAAGTTTTATTATGCCAGATCCTGTATTTTCTGGTCAGACTAAAGAAGTTCTTTCCAGTAGTGAAGCAAGAACTATGGTTCAACGTCTTACTTCACAGGAACTTAAAAATTGGTTTGAAACACATCCTAATGACGCAAAAGCTATTGTTGATAAAGCTTTACTTGCACGAGCAGCGAGAGAAAAAGCTAAGAAAGCAAAAGAAACAGTTAGAAAACAGGATATTAAAAAGAGAGCTGTATTGCCAGGAACTTTGGCTGATGCAAGTTCTCGAGATAGAAAGAAATGTGAAGTTTTTATTGTTGAGGGTAAATCCGCTGCAGGCAGCACAAAAGAAGCAAGAGATAGAACTACTCAGGCTGTTTTGCCAGTTAGAGGCAAAATTCTTAACACTTTAAAAGTAGATTTGCATAAAGCATTAGGAAATGCAGAAATTAGTGCTATGATTGATGCATTTGGATTGGAGATAAAGGATGGCAAAGTCATTGTAGATGAAAATAAACTGCGATACGGAAAAATTATTATCACAGCTGACGCGGATGTAGATGGGTCTCATATCCGTGTGCTCTTCCTCACTTTCATTTGGAAATTCGCTCCAGAACTCATCGAAAAAGGATATATATATGCAGCAGTACCCCCTCTCTATAAGGCAACTGCGGGCACTACATTCCGGTATCTTAAAGACGATGCAGAACTTGAGCAATTTAGAAAAACAACTAAACGAAATTTTGAACTCGGTCGAATGAAAGGTCTTGGTGAAATGGATCCGAGTGAAATGGCTGAAACCGTTATGAATCCAGAAACAAGAACTTTAAAACTTATTACGATGGATGATCTTCAAGAAGTTGCTCAGACTTTTAATGATCTTATGGGACAAGCAGTTACCCCCCGTAAAAAGTTTATTGAAGAGAATGCTTGGAGGGCAAATGTCGATGTCTAAAGAAGAAAGAACTGTTAAATTATTTGACAAAGAAGTTATGTTAAGTGCTTTTAAGCCTGAAAAAGGTGAAACTGTATTCTTAACAATTGATCCTGATAAAGTAGATATAGAAGTAGCTTCTCAATGGGGCAAATATTTATCAGAGATGTTCCCTCAAAATAATATTATGATAAAATTAGACGGAATGACAATAGAATCCTTAATGGAGGACGATTTAAAATGATATTTTACGTTGATGGCGCTTGTAGCGGCAATGGATCAACTTACGCCACAGGCGGTTTCGGCGTAGTAGGATTAATTGACGATTTAGGAGTTTATTATTATTCTAAAGGTTGTCAAAGCACAACAAATAATAGAGAAGAATTAAAAGCTATTATTTATGTTTTAAAAAAATTTGGAGTAAAAGAAAAAATTTTTGAGCAACTCCCAGAAGAATATTATCCTATTGTTTATAGTGATAGTGCTTATAGTGTTAATACTTTAACTGATTGGATATTTAGATGGGAAAGAAATAATTGGCTTAAAGCAGATAATAAAATTCCAGAAAATCTTGATTTAATTCAAGAATATTTTGAATTATATCAAAAGGGATATAGAATAGATTTGAGAAAAGTTAAAGGTCATTCAGGGAATTATTGGAATGAAATAGCTGATAAATTAGCAAAAGTAGCAAAAGAAAAACAAGATGTATATGAATTAAATATGATGACAAAAGGAGAAATGAATGGAGAATATAATTCAGACTCCAATAGTGAATGAAGTCACTCAAAGTTTTTTAGACTATAGTGTTAGTGTAATAACAGATCGAGCATTGCCCAGTGCCGAAGATGGCTTAAAACCTGTTGCACGAAGAATTTTATGGGATATGCTCGATAAAGGATTTACAAATAATAAAAAATTTGTTAAGTGCGCGCAGCCGGTTGGAGATACAATGGGACGTTTCCATCCTCATGGTGATAGTTCTATTTATGGCGCATTAGTATGGTTATCTCAGCCTTGGAATATGCGTTATCCATTGATTGATTTTCATGGTAATAATGGAAGCAGAGATGGTGATGAGCCTGCGGCACAAAGATATACAGAATGTAAGCTCTCAAAAATGGGTGAAGAGATGCTTGCAGATATTAAAAAGAATACAGTTGATTGGGTAAATGCTTATACGGATGAAGAACAAGAGCCAGTTTATCTTCCAGGCAAATTACCTAATCTTTTAATAAATGGAACAACTGGTATTGCTGTTGGAATGGCATGTAGTTTCGCTCCACATAATCTTAATGAGGTTATGGATGCAGCAATTTATATGATTGATAATCCAGATTGTGGCATAAAAGATCTCCTAAATTTTATTACTGGGCCAGATTTCCCGACAGGAGGACTTTTGATAAATAAAAATGAGTTATTTGACGCATATGCTACAGGAAAAGGACGTGCGAGAGTTCGTGCAGAATATCGAATCGAATCAGACAAATTCGGCGATAAAATCGTATTTTATAGCATACCGTATAAAGTATCCAAAGAAAAACTTATCGTGGATATTGATCAGTTATGCGAAACCGGAGAAATTAACGGCATTTCAGCAATTCGAGACGAAACTAATAGCGAAGGCGTTCGCTTTGTCATCGAATTGGTCAAAGGAGTCTCTGCGGAACCGATTATTGCAAAGTTATATAAGAAAACGCAACTTGAAGATACATATTCATTTAATAACGTTGCCCTTGTGGATAAAAAGCCTCGCCTTTTAAATCTTAAACAGTTACTTGAGAATTATATAGAGCATCAAAGAGATGTTCTTGTAAGAAAGTGTATGTTTGAATTAAAGAAGGCAACTGAAAGAGCACATGTTCTTAAAGGACTTCTAAAAGCGCTTGAAGATATTGATAATATTATTGCAATGATTAAAGGATCTGAAAGCGCTGCAAAAGCAAAAGAAGCTCTTCAAATCAAATATGGTTTTAGTGATCCACAAGTAAAAGCAATTCTTGATATGAAATTAGCAAAATTAGCTAATCTTGAAAGAGTTGAAATTCAAAAAGAATATGATGCCCTTCTTATTGAGATGGAAAAATTAACTCTCATTTGTGAAAATCCTTATCCGGAATTGAAGAAACTTTTTGAGAGTTTAAAAAATAAATATGGAGATGCTCGTAGAACAACTATTACTTATATTGAACCTGTAAAAGAAGAAGAAGTTTATATTGAACCTGAAAAATGCGTAGTTGTAATGAGTAAAGATGGTTTAATTAAACGTATTCCTCATAATAGTTTTAGAGCACAAAGAAGAAATGGTAAAGGCGTAAAAACTGAAGGAGATATTACTTCAGCACTTATTAGAACAAATACAGTTGATTCTCTTATGGTATTTACGACAAAAGGTAAGATGTATCGACTTATTGTTGATCAAATTCCAGAAGGAACAAATGTAAGTAAAGGACAGTCTATTAAATCTCTTATTGCGATGGATATGGACGAAGAGCCAAATCTTATTTATTCATTATATAAACAGGAAAATACACCTAAATATATCATGTTTATTACTAAAAATGGTATAGTTAAAAAGACAGAGCTTTCAGAATATACAGGAACAAAACGCAAAACTGGTATTTCTTCAATTAAACTCCGTGAAGGCGATGAATTAGTTGCTGTTCAACTTGTAAATGATGAAGATATTATTCTTCTTACTAAAGATGGATATGGTATAAGATTTAATAGTAAACAGATTTCAGCAACTGGAAGAAATACTGTGGGAGTAAAAGGAATCAACTTAAATGAAGGTGATATTGTTGTTTCAGCACTATGTCGTAGAGATCCCAAAGATAGATTGGGAATCTTCGCGTCTTCAGGGCTTGGAAAGACCATAGCTGTTGAAGAATTACCAGATCAGGCTAGGGGAGGAAAAGGACTCTTGGTTTATAAATGCGGAAATGCTAATGGATATTTAGTTGGAGGAAGTCTAATTTCTGATGGAGATTTTGTTTTAATTGCTGGAACGACAAATTCCATATGCATCGCTGCTGAGGATATCCCTAAAGCAAGTAGAGCTGCAACTGGTAATACATTAATAAAAGGTTCTGTAGTACAAGCCGTGTCTAAGGTATAAGGAGATAATATGAAAAATTATTTTACAGAAATTGCTGGATTAGTAGCTTGGCTAAATCAAAAGACTAAACAATATGAAACAGGGCACCCTACAGTTTCCGATAAAGAGTGGGATGATAAATATTTTCAATTAAAACAGCTTGAAGAAGAAAGTGGGATTATTTTTCCAGATAGTCCCACTAGACAAGTTTCGCCTCCAGAAACTCAAAAAGATTTTGAAGCCAAAAAGATAGATGCATTACAAAAGGTTGAACATAATCACAAAATGTTATCATTAGATAAAACTAAAAATCTTTTTGATGTTTTAACTTTTTTACATGAACAAGATTATATTGCAATGGCCAAAATGGATGGTTTAACTTGTTCATTGTTATATGAAGATGGAAAATTGGTTAGGGCAGAAACTAGAGGTAATGGTATAGTCGGGGAAGATGTAACTCATAATGCTATTGTAATGGAAAGTATCCCTAAATACATCGGTATTAAAAATAGAGTAATTATTGATGGAGAAGTAATTTCTACTTTTGTTAATTTTGAACAATTTAGAGGATTTTTTAAAAACCCTAGAAATTTTGCAGCAGGCAGTATTAGATTGCTTGATCCTAAAGAATGTGCTCAAAGAAATCTTGAATTTGTTGCATGGGACGGGGTTGAAGGTATCGCAGAAGATACTATGGAAAATCGTCTTAAAAAAATTCATGAATTAGGATTTAACATATGTCCATTTTATGTAAATGAAATTGATATTCAAGATGTAGTTGATAGAATTGTAGAACAGGCTAGAAGATTAAGCTTTCCTATTGATGGTGTTGTTTTTAAATTTAATGATATTCAATATGGAGAAAAACAAGGAGAAACTTCTCATCATTTTAAAAATGCTATTGCATATAAATTTTATGATGAAATTTATAATTCGCATTTAAAAACTATTGAATGGACAATGGGAAGAACTGGCGCACTTACCCCAGTAGCTGTATTTAATCCTATTATTATGGATGGATCTACGGTTGAGCGAGCAAGTCTTCATAATTTAAGTATCATGAAAGAAACTCTTGGAGAGCCTTTTATTGATCAAGAGGTTCAAGTATTTAAAGCAAATATGATTATCCCTCAAATTTCAGGAGCTGAAGAATATCCTACAAATAGAACTCCAGAAAAAATATCTTTACCAAAATATTGTCCTATTTGTGGAGCAAATCTTAAAATTAAAACAAATGATGATGTAGAAGTATTATTTTGTCCAAATGATAATTGTCAAGGAAAATTAATTAATCGTATCGACCATTTTGTCGGTAAAAAAGGTCTTGATATAAAAGGACTTTCTAAAGCCACTATCGAAAAACTTATTGATTGGGGATGGCTTGAAACATTATCAGATGTATTTAGATTATGCGCTTATAAAAATGAATGGGGAAAGAAACCTGGCTTTGGAGCAAAATCAGTTGCAAATATTTTAAATGCAATAGAAGAATCTAGAACTACAACACTAGAATATTTCATTTCTTCTCTTGGAATTCCATTTATTGGATTAGCTGTAGCAAGAGATATTTGTTCTCATGTAAAAACTTATGAAGAATTTAGAAATAAATGTTTAACTCATTTTGATTTTAATCAATGGGACGGTTTTGCTGAAAGTAAAACAAATGCTCTTTGGAATTATGATTTTGAAGAAGCAAATAAAATTTATGAATTTTTGACTATTGTTTATGAAGATCCAAAAGAAAAAGCGAAGAAAACACTTACAGATAAAACTATCGTAATTACTGGCCGCTTAACTGAATTTAAAAATAGAAATGAATTACAGAAAGCTATTGAAGATCGTGGCGGTAAAGTAACTGGCAGCATTAGTAAACGAACAGATTATCTAATTAATAATGACATAAATTCGGATTCTAGTAAGAATAAAAAGGCTAAGGAATACGGGATTCCAATCATTACTGAAGCTGATTTTAAAGCGCAGTTTATTGACTAAAAAATAAAAAAATGATATTATAAAAATGTAATAAAAAAGGAATAGAAAAAATGAAGAAAAAAGAACTTAAAAATGTGGCTTCCCAGATAGCGCAAGCCGAAATTGATCTTCAAAAGTCTAGCGATCCGGAGAGAAAAAGAGAATTGAAACAAAAAATAATGAAATTAAGTAGCCGGATTACCTCCTTGGAAGACATAATGATATTGGATGAATTGATACAAAATGAAATAAAAGAAAAAAGTTCTTGACTATTTATTTTTTTTATGATATAATCAAATTACAAAAAAACAAAACAAAAAAATTTTTTAATCTAAAGGAGATTACAATCATGGCAAAGATGAAAGAAAATTCAAGAAAAGTATTTGAGTATTTGAAGGCTAATAATGGTACAGATCTGACCGCAGCTGATGTTGCTGCAGCACTTGGTCTTGAGAAGAGATCTGTTGATGGTATTTTTACTTCTGCTATTCAGCGTAAGGGCCTTGGTGTTCGTACACCAGCTGAGGTTGAGCTTGAGGATGGAACCCATAAGGCAGTTAAGCTTCTGTCCCTGACCCCAGCAGGCATGGCTTTCGATCCTGATGCTGAAGAGGAATAATTTATAAGATATGATATAGTTTGGGGGTAGATGTAAATCTACTCCCATTTTTTGAATTATGAATCAAATTCTATTTTATATTTTAATTTGCTTGGGCAGTAGCCTGGGGTGCTATTTATATTTTAGACCCAAGCTAAAAGCTACTTAGAAAATTGATGAATTTACTCAAAAATCAAATGAAAATCTTTGGAAACAAAGAGATAAATTAAATAAAGAAATTGAATGGCAAAAAGAACAGATTAAAATAAATAAAGAAACTCTTGATGAAAATCAAAAAACAGCAGCATTTTGGTCAAAAAGACTTCTTGAAATGTAGGAAGAAGCTCAAGAACAAGCCTCTTCTTATCGTCAAAAATGTTATGAAGTTGCTCAAAATGAATTAAAACATCAAATTGATCAATTACAAGAACATTATAAAGAATCAGAAAATGATTATCGTCATGAATATCAAGAAATGATGTTTAATGCTGTTCTTGAATATGAAAATACTATAAATGATAAGGTTAAAGAAACATAGTTTTTAGATGAAGAAATTAATGATAAAAGATCTAAAATAAATGCTTTAATTGAAAATGCTAAACGATAGTATGAAGAAGAGCATAAAAAAGATTTTTATAGATTATGTTTAACTCCAGAAGATATAGCAGATATTTATCAATTAAGACAAATTCTTCCTAATCTAAAAAAATCAGAACCTTTGAATAAAGTAATTTGGAAAGCTTATTATGAAAAGCCTTATACTGATCTTATTGGTCGTGTAGTAGGCACTGGTGTACATACCGGTATTTATAAAATAACTAATATTGAAAATTAGATGTGTTATGTTGGATAGGCTGTTAATATTGCAGATCGTTGGAAAACTCATATAAAAAGAGGATTAGGGGCAGAAACTCCTATTAATAATAAATTATATCCGGCAATGGCTTTATATGGAGTTGAAAACTTTACATTTGAAGTTGTTGAAGAATGTGAGAGAAGTCTACTTAATGAACGAGAAGATTATTGGCAAGATGTATTTAAAGCAAAGGAATTTGGGTATAGTATAAAATGAAATTTGAAGATGTTAATATTTATACTCATTTTAGAAGAAGGGATAATTCTTTTTATTATAATTACACAAAAGAAGAAGTAAATAATATGATAGCCAAAGATGGCAAAGATGCTTTTATTTATTTCTGTGAACAATTAGATATTCCTTTTATTGAATATGAATATGAAAAATTAAAAGAAAGATATCCAGGTAGACCTATTTTTGGTCGTTATTTATCAAAGATGAAATTAACAAGTTTCCGACCATATGTATGGAAGGATAGCAATGATTTAAATGAGAGATATGAAAGTTGGGCTAATAAATGATTCCAGAAAATTATGAATGTAGAGAAGGTAATGGTATTAAATTATTTATTAATCCTGAATCAAGATATGGATTAACACAATATATTCCAATAAGAGAAGATCATATGCTTTATAAAAAATATTGTGAATGGAAAAAATTATATGATGAAGATCCAAACTGGACTTTTAGAAAGCTTAATAGAGAAGAAACTTCCCATTTTATTCATTGCATGGGATGCGACGCAGCAAAGATAAATAATTTTGAAAGATATTGTAGAATGTGTTCTGATTTTTATGATTTTTGGGAAAAAATGAGGGAAAATTAAATGAAATTTGAAAATACTGAAGTTTTTAATTTTGAAGGTGCCTTTCGCGGCATGAGAAATCCTTATGACTCTTGGAATAAAGCTGATAGTTCTTTTGGAGTTTTTTCATATGAACCAAATGATGATGGATGGGATATTGCTGAGGAATATTACGGAAATCCTGATTGGAGAAATTCTGAAGATCCAGAAGCTATTAAAGAGGCCGAAGATGAAATTGATGAACTTCAAGATTGGCTAATTCGACAGGGTATTAGATGGAATAAAGATAATGAACATGGCACTTGGGCATATATTGGTCCAAACGATATGAGACTTGCACAGCAGTTAATTAGTGGTGGCCCAGTTCATAGCAAATTCCTTCGTCAAATCATTGTATCTGTAGATATAACAGCTCCTTTCTATTGGTGGAAAGAATTCGATACTTATAAAGTAGGGACTGTAGCGAACAGTTGTTCTACGATGCATAAACTTGCCAGTTATCCTATTGATGTTGACAATTTTGAAATTGAAGATTTTAATCCAGATCTTGTTTTTTGGACTAATGATAATGGAGATTCTCCAGTAGATTATGAAATAAAAGATCATATTGAAGATCATATGTTCTTTTTAGAAAAACTCCGTCAGAAGTATCTTGAGACAAAAGATAAACGCTATTGGAAAGAGCTTGTTCGTTGGCTCCCAGAAGGTTATCTCCAAAAGAGAACAGTAACTTTGAATTATGAAATTCTTCGTAATATTTATAAATGGAGAGCAAAACATCGTCTTACTGAATGGCATAGTTTTTGTGATTGGATAAAAACTCTTCCATATGCTGAAGATCTTATCACTTATAAGATTGACCCCGAATAAAAAGATGCCCACTGTTGATTTTTTTAATAAAAAATGATATAATATTTATATAAAGTAAAGAAAGTGAGTAAATTTCATGAGTAACAAGTCAGAATTTATTGAATTTGTAAGAGATGCAACGGAACAGATTGATTTAGAAGATTGGCCAGCGGGAGCAAGAGATTATTGGGAAATGCTCACTACTGAAAAAGAAAAACCTGAATTTACTGACAATGGGAAACTTATTTTGAAGTATCTTCAGGACACAGTTTCTGATAAGCCGCAACAGAAAGCAAAAGATATTGCTGAAGGATTGTTTATGACATCTCGAAGAGTTTCTGGGGCGATTCGGAAACTTGTAACTGATGGTTATGTTGAAAAAGTAAGTCAAGATCCAGTGGTTTATGCTTTAACTGAAAAAGGAAAAAATAAAGTAATAGAAGATTAAGGAGAAATTAAAACATGAAGAAATCAATGAAAAATGCGACACACATCGAAGGATATTTGTATGAGCATAGTCTGGAGAAGAAAGTAACAGGAGAGACTTCAAAGAATCCTGGTACTGAATACATTGGTGGAGTAATCCGTATTGCAACTGATAATGCAGTTGAGAACATTGTTGATGTTCATTTTACATATGTAACTCCTACTTTTGGAAGTTCTGGGAAGAAAAATGGAAACTGGCAGATTATGGAAGATATTATCGCCGGTAAGTATAAGACTTATATGGAAGTAGGAGAGGAAGCTACTAAGCTCGATATCGACTCTGCTATTGCATTGAATGAGTTTTACTCTGATCGTAATAGCCAGGATGGTGAAATGGAGCTGGTTAGCACAAAGAGAAATGAGGGCGGATTTATTCATATTAAGAAGCCTGATGAAGAGTTAAAGGAGAAAGAAGCCGATCGTGCCGCATTTGCGACAGATATGGTTATTACAAAGTTTAAGGTTGTAGAAGCTGATCCGGATCGTGAGATTAAGGAGCATGCGGTTCTGGGCGGAGCAATTTTCAACTTCAGAAAAGAACTTCTTCCTGTAGAGTATGTAGTTTATAATCCAAAGGCTATTGCATATTTTGAAAGTCTTGGAATTTCTAATAAGAATCCTGTATTCACAGAGGTTCGTGGAACTCAGATCAACTCTACTATCGTGAGAAGAAAAGAAGAGGAAAGTGCTTTCGGAGAAGCAGATGTCGTTGAGACAAGATCTTCTCGTAGAGAGTTCATGGTAACATGGGCAAAAGGAACTCCATATCCTTGGGATGATGAGTCTTCAATTACTGCCGCAGAGATGAAGGAAGCAATGGAAAATCGTAATACTTATCTGGCAGGAATTAAGAAACGTCAGGATGAGTATGCAGCTTCTCGTAAAGCAGCAAATACCGCAACTAGTAGTGCAGCTGATGGGTATGATTTTTAATCATACCCTCTCGGCAAGTAGGAGGATAAAATATGGGATTGATTGATTTAACACAGATTGAACCACATAAAGTAAGTAGAGATTTGAGTGGATATATTACATTTATTTATGGCGCTCCTAAAACCGGAAAGACAACTCTTGCAGTTTAGATGCCAGATGCACTGTTACTTGCTTTTGAAAAAGGATATAATGCACTTCCAGGAGTGAAAGCAGTTGATATTACTTCATGGGCCGAAATGCTTATGGTTTATCGTCAGCTTAAATCTGATGATGTAAAGAAAATGTATAAAGCAGTTATTGTTGATACTATTGATATTGCTTCTGAGATGTGTCAGCAATATGTATGTGATCAGCTTGATATTGATCAGCTTGGTGACGCTGCTTATGGTAAAGGATGGAGTTCATTCACATCTGAGTTTAATAATGTATTTAGAGGATTGACTCAGCTTGGATATGCCGTTTTCTTTATTGGACATGCTAGTGAAGGTCAAGAAGAAGATGAGAATGGTAATTCTCATATGGTAATTAGACCTGCAATTCCTGGTAAGAAAGCTAAACAGACTATTGAGGGTATGGCAGATATTTATGGTTATGCTCATCAGGTCAAAGGTAATGATATGTCAGTTTTGACTCTCCGCGCAAAAGATGATAGTATTGCTTGTGGAGGTCGATTTAAATATATTAAACCTCAGATTACATTTACTTATGAGAATTTGATTAAGGCAGTAAGTGATGCAATCGAAGAGGAAGCTAAGGAACACAATGGTGAATATGTAACCAATGAAAAAGAAAAGTTGGCTGAAAAGACTGAATATGATTTTGATGCTTTGAAAGAAGAGTTCTCTGCTATTACTGGAGAGCTTATGAACAAAGATCCGAAAGTTGGACCACGTATTGTGGCAATCGTAGATAAATACCTTGGGAAAGGTAAGAAAGTTCAGAACTTGCAGCCCGAACAGGCAGAACTTCTTTTCTTGGTTGTTACAGAATTAAAAGATACGTTTAAATGATTATTTTCAACTCAAGGATACACATCCTTGAGTTGATTTTTTTTACTTTATATGATATAATATATAATAGAAAGGGGGAATTTGTATAGCTCATATTGTTAAATGCCCCTATTGTGGTGAACGATTTGATAGAGATACTTTTCCCTTTATTTAGGTTGCCGCAAAACGGTATGCTCACAAAAAGTGTGCTGAAAAACGCAATGTAGAGGGAATAGTTAGTAAATCTGAAATTGAAAAATCAGAACAAAATCTTGATGAACTTCAATTAAGAAATTATATTGACGAATTATGGAATAAACAAGCTAATTATCCCATGATAGCAAGACAACTTAAAATGTATCTTGGGCCTAAATATAATTATACTTATAAAGGAATTCATCATGCTTTACAGTATTATTATGAAGTAACTCGGCATCCTATTTCTATGACTTATAATACTTTAGGAATAGTTCCATATGTATACAATAAAGCTGAAGAATATTATAAGAAAATTGGAGAAGCAAGAACAAGAAATAAAAAAGTTGGGGAAATTGAAAAAGACGTAAAGGAAATACATATTCCAATTCCTCAAACTACTGTGAAAAGAAGAGAATTATTCACATTTTTTGAGGAGGATAATTAATGGCAAAATATTATGACACAACAGCAGTATTGCAAGTAATTGGATGTGTTTTTAATGATCCAACTTTACTTGATATGGATGATAAATATTTAGTAACTGAAGAAGATTTTTCAAATGAATTTCATAGAATTGTTTATGGTGCAATTTATAAAGTTCATGAATTAGGAGCTAAAGTAATTACACTTCAGAATATTAATGACTTTCTTTCATCTAAGCCAAAAAGTTTAGGTATATATCAAGCAGAAAAAGGTGAGGAATGGTTATTAAAAGTTTCTGAAAATGCTAATAATTTAACTTTTGATTATTATTATAATAGATTAAAGAAAATGACTTTACTTCGAGCATATGACAGATATGGAATTGATGTATCTGATATATATGATTATGATAATATTCTCGATGTAAAGAAAAAAGAAATGCAAGAACAATTTTTAGATAACTCAACTCTAATTGAACTTGCAGACAAGATAGATGAAAAAATTGAAAATATTCGTTATAAATATGTAGACCAAGGATATGGAGAAGCATCTCCAGCAGGAAAAGGAATTTTTGAATTAATTCAGGGATTTAAAGATCATCCTGAAGTTGGTGTACCACTTTATGGGCCGTTTGTAAATGCGGTGACTCGTGGCGCAAGACTCAAAAAGTTTTATTTACGTTCTGCGGCAACTGGTATCGGAAAGACTCGTTCAATGATTGCAGATTGTTGTTATATAGGATGTAATAAAATTTACGATGATACTTTTGGATGGATGAAAACTGGTGCTGCTCAACCTACTCTTTTTATTACTACAGAACAGGAACTTGGAGAAATCCAAACTATGATGTTAGCTTTTCTTTCTGGAGTAAATGAGGAACATATTATTAATAATTTCTATGAAGGAGACGAAGATGAAAGAGTCCAAGAGGCTGCCAGTATTCTTAAAGATTCCCCAATCTTCATAGAAGAACTCCCAGATTTCTCCCTCCAAGATGTAGAAAACACTATTAAAAAAAATCTTAGAGATCATAATATTAAATACGTTTTTCATGATTATATCCACACCAGTATCAAAATCCTTGAAGAAATAACAAGGAGAAGTGGTGGAGTTCGATTAAGAGAAGATAATATTCTTTTTATGTTATCTACAAAACTTAAAGATATATGTAATCAATATGGAGTTTTTATTATGAGTGCAACTCAGTT
>OCTW011571623.1_pt1 | contig 19501 bp, 17 predicted proteins | sample 1539671 | NCBI WGS metagenome assembly OCTW01 (sample SAMN02144230, study PRJEB22623) | gut metagenome | biome: sheep rumen | host: Ovis aries | place: New Zealand
CCCGCCATACGGAAATCCGCGCTCGCAGGCCGCCTCGATCGCGCCGCGATCGACACCCGTCTGCCCGCCGGAAACTATCTTCGATATCAGCATGTCAAATCGCTTCCGTCAGCTTGCGGAGTTCGGCGCGGATGCGTTCGGCCTCGGGTTCGTCGTTGTGCATGACGGCATATTCAGTATGTTGACACAAGGGATAATTAGAGCAACCCCAGAATATACTTCCTGTTGCCTTGGATTTTCTCTGCACGAGAAATCCGCCGCACTCTGGGCATCGACGCGATTGGGAATCAACCATTATTCGCACCTTGTAGTCGCACATCGGGAAATTAGAGCAACCCATGAACGGGCCATGCTCGCTATCACGCTTTACAAGATGTCCCGTTATACACTTTGGACAGCTCGCAGCATTTGCACTTCCCGAGACCGCTACAGGCAGTTGAACTCCAAACTCGACTAAATCCTTAAGGAACGGGGATGGATTGGTATTCGGATGAAGAATGTATGTTTTGTTCCGTGTCCTTGTTATGGCAACATAGAACAGACGGCGCTCTTCCGCATATTCAAAATTTTCCGGCTTGCCAAGAACAAGCTGCAACACCGGGTCGTCTGCAATCGTATTCGGGAATCCCATCTGGCTGTCCTCTGCGTTTAGAATAATCACATAATCGCCCTCGAGGCCCTTGGACTTGTGAACCGTAAGGAACTGGAATTCCAAATTTGGAGCAGCGGGGATTTTGTATGTCCCATCTCTTCCAGAGGATTCAAAAACCTTGGATGCCTTTATTCGATCTTCATCGTACTTGGTCCGCCCAAGAAGAAGCGTTCGAGTCTTCTCCCCTGCGGACTCCCGATATATTTCCCTTGCGGCATCAACCAGCGCTCGGGCGCATCCGTCATTTTTGTCATAAGGGTTATATGGAACCAGAACTATAGGGTTGTCTAGGTGCTTGGCCGAACGCAGGGTCTTTCGCAGTTGCTGACTATTCTTCAAAACGAATCGCCGCATTATATCCAGCAATTCCTGCGAGTTCCTGTATGTGTTTTCTATGCGCATTTCCGCCGTGTAGCCGAAATGCTCCGCAAAGTTTGTGAAAAGGGATATGTCGCTGCCCGCAAAGCGATATATGGACTGCCAGTCGTCGCCAACGCAAAAGAGATGTGCACCGGAGTTGGCTACTGCGGCCTTCAACAGCTTCATGCGAGCAACAGATGCATCTTGGAATTCGTCTACGATTATGTGCTTATACTTCAGCGTCTTGGGAGGGAGTTCAGATATGACCTCTGTCGCCGTGTTTATCATGTCGGCAAAATCATAGATGTTGTCCTTATGGAGCCGTTCTTCATAGCGGACATAAATGTCCTTGGCGATAGACAAGAAGTTTTGCTGCCTCGTGGTTTCGTTTAGGGAAGAAGCCTCCTTCTTGAGCAGCTCGTCAAAATGAGAAACATCAAATCCATTCGACTTGTAGAGATTGATGAACGTAGCCAGCAGTTTTTCTATTTCTCCAAGCTTATGGTCCGCCTTCTTCTTTACCAAATCGAAGATTTCGCGCTTGTCTCTCGGCTTGAAAACGACACCCTGCGCCTCAAGAGAACTCTTGAGATTGTCGAACAACACTCCCTTGGCGTACCACCAGGAAAAAGATTCTATGTATTTGTTGCCAGCCTTCTGGTGCAATCTGCGCTTCCATTGCATCGTCTCCCTATACTTTCTCTGCTCAATGTCAGGGTAGTATTTTGGCGGATTGCCTTGCTCGTCCACCCCGTAATGTTCGAGATAGACGTCAAATTCTGGAAGATAGAAGTCGGGATGATATTTCCTGTGCAATCCATCGTCATCGCATGGCTTGGGATAGAGCATTTCATATTTATAGTCAACCCCGTTCATAAACAAGTAGTTGGCTATCAGCACTTCCTCGGCGCTTCTGACTTTCTCGCCGCCGATGGTAATCATATCTGGTTCCTCCAGAATGATCGACTTCAATGTCTTAAGGTCAAGCCGTTTCTCACGGTCGATTTTGTCACCAAGGCATTTGTCATTGCCCTTCGTATCAGCATTAAGGCAAAAAGCGAGAAAATTCACGACCGTTTCATACATCTCAGGCGTAAATTCAGTATCCCCGCTAAACAATTCATGGATCGTTCTTTTGAGAAACGCATCGTCTGCGATATCGTATTGCTGACGCTTGTATTGCTTGATGACGGAAAGGCCGAACTTATGAAACGTTGAGGCCTTGACATCGCCGTTGCCGATGCAGACGGCGATTCTGTCCGTCATCTCATCTGCTGCCTTATTTGTGAATGAAATAAGGAGGATGTCTTCTGGTTGAATATGCTGCTCTCTTACAAGATAAGCCACTTTTGCCATTATGACGCTCGTCTTGCCGCTGCCAGCACCTGCTATGACAAGGCCTGCATCTTCATCAACTATGCAGCACTCCTTCTGCTGTTCGTCCAACGGATATTTTGCGAGCGTTGAAAAGAACTCCGCTTTACGCTTCTTCTCCGACTCAACAAATCGTTTGTTGTGCTCGCGTATAGTATGTTCAGAACCCTCGAACAAACTCAGGTTTGGAGCTGTCGTCCGAAGCAGATGTTTTCTGAGCTGGCGAACACCGTTGTATGCGTGCGAGTTGGAAATGACCAATTGGTGCCATTCACTATACGGTATGTAAGCGTCTTTCTCTAAAAGCACACGGAACTCCGCTGCAAATTGATTCTCGAACGCAGTTTCCAATTCAAGCCGCTTCTTCTTCGCCTCCGTAAATGCATTGAGAAAAGGAAAGGAAGATTTGAGAACATACCAAATGGCAGCAAAGAACCCCCGGACAAAACCAAAGACAAACCAGAATACGAAACGGATTATTGCAAAGAGCAATCCATGCCCCTTGTCGTCCCTCTGCGCTTCCATATATGCTTCATTAGAACTCATATGAATTTAGGCTTGGATTAACTCGCAGTTATGGCGTTGTCGTCAGCGCAGGAATGGAATTCGCTTCTTGTACATCCTTGCCAGCGAGCACTTGCCAATCTTCCGGCGCGTGAATGAAAAAATTAGTGACTGTCCCCGCATTCCACGGAATCAGCCCGCCATAGGGAAAGCCCGCCTCGAACGCCGCCTCGATCGCGCCGCGATCAACGACTGTCTGCCCGCCGGGAACTATCTTCGCAATTTTCATTTACACTTAAGTCATCTACCGTCATTTACAATAACTAGCGGTTCAAAAGCGGCAACGGCATTGCGGCCCATCTTAATGGCGAAATATGCGTTGACACCACCTTCGACAGCTTTCCCGGCTAACTTTGCAACAATCGGCACCCCCTTTGCCAAGAACGGCAACGCCTTTGCCACCGTTTCTCCCCACTCGCTGTCCAGACACCCTAGATTCGACAAAGAGTCCTTTATCGGCTCCTCCATCTGTTCTCCAATGGCACCTGCTACTTTTGCGCTGATTTCCCCAGCCTCGCCGGAAATGTAGATATTCAAGAACCATTTGAACACAAGACGGAATGCTGCGTTTCTGTCCACCCTGCGGTTGTACAGTTTAGCCAAGTCTGCCACCATGAGGGTCGAGTTGAAGAACACGCAGATGATGTCCACGATCTTCCACGGACTTGCAGCCGTCTTCAATCCAATCAACTTGCTATAGTGCCATATTATCTTGTTTGCCCGTGAACGCTGAAGCTCTCGGAGTTTTTTAAAGTCTTCAAGCCATCCGGCTTCATCAGAATAACGCGAACCACTGCCGCGTAACTTTCTCACGGAATCAACGACATGATCCTTCTCTTCGCCATCAAATCCGGCCGTCGTGGCATATTCAACAGCTTCAGGGAGCTCTTCAAGATAGCCATTCAATAGCTTTTCCATGATCCCATAACTCTTCTCCTTCTCTTTCTGGTCAAAAACGACCTGCGGAAACGGTGGCAGCTTGCGAAACAGTAAATACACGCGACATGAAACGAAAAGAAGCAATGCAAATGGAATTAGGAAAAGACCGAAAGTCACATAGAACCGCCAATCATGGACGCTAAAGCGCAAAGCGGACGAAATAAGAGGAAGAAGCTGGCAAACAACCCAAAATGCAAAGATCGCAATGATTGTCCACGTGGCAATTGGGATGAATGCCGAGCTTCCCTTGGCACACTTCTTTTTGTCGTTCGAGTCAAGGGATTCTGCGTATTTGCGAACATCAGGCGCTCGATCGATGTGCACCTCTCGCAATGCACCATGCTTCGGACGCAAATCCGAGCCGCCAGCGCGGGTCGCAGCGCTTTCAACCTCCACGGGGGGACACGTCGTGCTATCGTTGGCTACACGCACACGCGAGGTTGCCGCTTCGTCAACAGCGGCGACTGTTCCCAAGTTAACTTCCCTCAAAGGAGGAATCGACGTTGTTCTTTCGCTCTCGTATGCCATTTTTCACCTCCTTATTACTTCAAAGCCAGCAATTCGGCAATCAGCGTATCCAAGCCCAGTTGCTTCGGCGGTCTATCCGCCTTCTTGTCAAACTTCGGGAACGTCGGACGGAAGTCATATTTCTCGTCGCCACGCTTCCAATCAGAGTCATACGGCCAATCCAACGGTACATCATTGACTTTGTAGTCTGTCTCCTCCACAATCGCCTTATCTGATTCGTCTCTGCCGACTTCGATTCTCGCCCTCAACACCTTTTCTTTCACGAACTCGTCCGTCGTCAACACGCTTGCGCATGAATGGACATCCCATTGATTGGCCGATAATCCTAAACTCGACAACGTGGGTTTCATCATCTTGAGTGCAAGGTTCCTCATGTGAGAATGATTATCAAACCCGACAACCGTGTCGGCCTTTGTCGCAACGACGTAGACGCCGTCTACATGCGTACGAACAAAGGCCCCAATAAATCGCTGAAAACATCTGATGAACCCGTTGGCCGAATCTGGACGACGAAATATCCTCAACGCCTGCTCCGCAAAGCTCAGCTCGGCATTGTACGCCTCGGGCCCCTCGCGTAGCAAGGCGAGGACATCGACAAGATAAACCGCCTTGTCGACATGAGAAAGCCACTCGGTGATTGGATCTACGATACGAGACTTGTACTCTTCGTATGCCCGTGTAAAAGCCTTGATGATGGAGCAATGCCCCGCCGAAGGTTTGTCAAAAAACGCGCTGGGCAATGGCGCGAACTGGCTATCCTCGCTTATTCCGACGCACGTTGACTCTATGTTCTTCCGGAACTCGCCCTTACGCTTGCCAACTCTAAAATTACCATTTTCGTCGAGTTTGAGAATCGATGGCGTTATCATCAAGCGTCCGTCGTCATACTGCTTGACGACACAGTCTTTGTAAGCTTTTAGAATTTCGCTCGCATCGGTCGCATTCTTGACGCGCTCAATGTATTCATCACAATGCGGCAAATAGCCCTCGACGCCGCAAAACCTGGCTTCCATCCACTCGCACCATTCACGGAAAGACCGCTCAGCCATAGAAAGGTCAGCAACGCGTTCGCCAGGCAAATCCAACAATTCAAGGATAATATCTCTACGCTCCGCTTTCTTCTCAAGGCGCAAGCTCAGTTGAACGGCAGACAATGACATCGTATTGTCAGGCCACTCCCCATTGCATAATTTCATGCGGGCCTTTTCATATAGGAACAAGGGGATATCGCCCATCTTCTCGTTGTCGTATTTGCGATTGACAACAGACCATCCTTTCAGATTAAGCAACTCATTGTCGTGGTTGCGCAGATGATTCGTCAGCGCGGTCAGGAACACGGTCTTTCCGCTCTCCTTCGAACCGATCACCGCGACGCGAATATGCTCGACTCCTGTTATACATTGCCGTACGCTACTGTAGATGCTTTTGTTAAACTCAAACATGGCTATCCTTTCTGTTGATGGTTACTAATTACGCAGCCTTCAAATGCGCAGGCTGAGATTCATCCCCCTTGTATGGGTGCTTCGACTCGTCCATTTGTCCATGTACACCGAAGCGTTCATGTAGCATGGTACCAATTTTCATGTCTTTCAAGGCCGCAAGTACAAACTCGGCCTGCTTTTGCGGAGTGGTGCCGGCTGCCAATGCAGCAGTCATCTTTGCCCTGAATTCCTCGCAGTATTTTTTATGTTCATCGCTTCTGCCCACGCTTTCGACGGACTTCTGCAATTCCGCGACAATCTTCTCGACCGGCATGAGATAGCGATAGTCGTTGTTAACGGGCGGCGGCAGCCAATCAGCAAGCAGATGCGTATAATATAGAACAGCGCAGTATGCTTGCGCAAGATGCTTGGCCTGTTGCCACCCAAACTCTCGGGCTATGGCGTCGTTACTCTCTCTGCAAAACTTCCCCCATATCTCCCGTATGTCCGATTTACAACCGGGGAACTTGTTCTCGAGAATAATCAAATCTGATGCGGGGATTGATCCATTATACGGCCACTGGTGAGCTATGTACCTATGCGCCGTCAGAGACACCTCCTTTACTGTTAGACCATTTTTTTCCGCGATCCTGCGTTTGATGCGTGCCGACACGCTAGTTGATTCTTCTGCGTTTTTGTTGTCATCAATATCAGAAGTGAACTTGAGGTAGAAGTTCCAGAGCGCAGGATCGTAGTACCCGTTGAAGACCTCCTTGAAATCGGCTGCATGTGCCGCGGCAGTCCCCCTGCCGTGGCACGTCACGGCAAGCATGGCAGCAACAACCACCGTCACGGCTCGCAGAAAAGATATTGTCATGGCAAGTTACTTCACGAGGGATTTGACTTTGTTGTAGAGCTCGCGTTTTTCGGTAGGTGAGGCATTATCGAATTTGCTGAGCTCCTGCAGAATGTTTATGTTCGCGCCATCCACCGACGACACTCTCTTTTCTAGCAGGGCTTTGTATTCCGCCTTCGAGGGGGTGCGCGGCTCAGGCATCGGGTCTGGCTCTGATTGTCCGCAACCGAGGCAGAACATCGATGCGGTGATGGCCAGCGAGTACATGATTCTTTTCATTTGTGGTTCTCCTTAGTGTTCGTTGAAATCTATCGTCTCCACGTCTGGATGTGGCGTAGACATCGGCGACCCCTCTTCCGCTCCGACAACCGGTTCGGTCATCCGCCAATGCGATGAAGATGCCGGACCATCGCCCTTCTCCCATCGCCCAAAAGTCGCCTTTTTAGGTTTTAGCTCAGAACCTGAGCCAGAGAAAGCGACCTCCACCATGTAGCTGATTGTTTCAGGCCGTCCGTTCTTGTCCCTGCCGTTGCGGTCGAACCTAGACCGGAAGAATAGATCGCCGTCGACAGCTTCTCCATAGTCGATGAGAACGTACTGGTTGCCATCGTCTCTCTCTTCGATGTTGCGCTCACCTTCTTCCATTCTATCTGCATCTCCGACACGCAGAGCCATCTCCGCTCCACGTGCGATCACCCACGAGAACGGAACAGAAACGAGATATCTCCCATCCCGGTTGTACACGCGCATACGCGATACGTCAGGACGAAGTTTTTCGAGAGCCTGCCTGTAGCCCATGGCACCATAGCAAAACATCTTTTCACGCACTGATGAATTTTGATCGTCACATATCCGCGACAGCCTCTTCTGGTACTCCTCGGTTGAGAGATTGGCTGTACTTGCAATCAACGTGCGGCACTCGTAGAGCGCATCACCTGTCGAGAGGAGCTTGTCAACCTTGTTGGTTCCGTCCTGCTCGAACATAGCCTCAATCATCTCGTTCTTCCAGCCGGCAAGGCGGCGTCGACGCTGCCAGTCAAGCTCCGAGATCGCGGGGGCGAGAATCTTCTCCGCCAGGGAAACGTCTTTCAGCTCGCGGATGGCGATCAACGCACAGAAGTACGCCGCCTGCCAATCGTCTGGGCTGGAATTCCGCATGACAACATCAATCGCGTCCTGATAGGCATTCTTGTCCTTACAACCGTCCTCCGACATCATGGCCGCGCGAAGAAGCGCTGCCTTTGCCGCCGTAGCATCCTTGCGTAGAATGTTGCCACACACAATCTGTATGCTCATGTACCTCTCAATTGAGAACCGCGCGTCCTCTCGCGCCGCCGCCCGCGTCTCCTCGTCGAGCTGGGAGTTCCCGGAAACCTCGTATGCCGCCGCTGCCCTATGATACCAATAGGGCTGGAAGCCTGCGAACTGGTCGTTGAAAGCCCGTAGGAATTCATGGCGCATCTTCGCATCCTCATCCTTGAGGTGATCCACGAGCAACTGGATGTTATTCTCCGACACTCGGTACTCGTCCGGCAGATCCGGGTACTTCTGAACAATTGCCCAGAAGTCTCGGAGCAACTCCTTGTTTAGGTCGTTCAGATAGTACATACGGTTCTTGTCCAACGACCAGTTCTGCCGTTCGAACTTCTTCTGTAGGGCGCGTTTCGCCTTCTTGTAGTTCAGCGCTGCGGAAGCAACGGACGTGACGGCGCTCGCCACCATCGCGATGGGATTGAGGCCAGTGATACGGATTCCGCTGACTGCGTCGGCGAGCGCGTCGGACGTTCCCTGGTCAAGCTCGTCCTTCAGGAACGCACGCTCCTTTTCCTCGATCCTCATCTCGACGATGACATCGAGTATGCGGCAGATGAGGTCGATGAGTTCTGGATCCTTGATAACGCGTAGGTTAAGCGCGTCCGCCGTAAGCCCCTGGTACTCCTCCTCCAGCACTGCCGGATCGTTGTATGTCTTGATCTTCGTTATGACCCAGTTTATGTGGTTGATTGCGAATAGCGCCGCCATAGCGTCCTTCTTGTCGGACTCGGCCTTCTTCTTAGCCAACTCCAGCTCCTCCGCAGACCTCTTTGTATCACGGAGTTCAAACCCTTTTGGGCGCTCGGCGTTTGCAGCAAGGGTCTCGGCGAACCCATCTGGCACCTGAAAAGTATTGTTGATGACTATTGTGTTGTTCGTGCTCGACTTCAGATATTCAGCCAGATCAGAAGGCAAGCTGATATTGCTGCTCACCACTATCGGGCTATTCGCATCCCCGCTACCCTGCACACGAGTACTCTTCGTATCTTGTCCGGCTGATCCTCCATTGCGCGAGCATTGGCCTATGCAGAGTATCAACACCGCTATCAGCAACACAGCTCCTACCACGGTCACTGCTGTCTTACTCTCCTTGCTCATTTCGTTTCTCCTTTCGGTTCGAATTTCTCTCGCGTATCCCCCGTAGCGAAGCGGAGTCGCCGGAAAAAATTAGTGACTGTCCCCGCTTTCCACATCAGCTGCACCACCTGACTACGACACTTTATCGTGAAAAGCGATTTCCCTTACTCCTATTGCAAGGGCGGCATAATATCTGCAAATTGGAGTATTCCGTCTTGCCACCCTTTGAATACGGGACAACATGGTCGGCCTCCATGTCCGACATTGTACCGTGCTTGCCGCAATGACTGCAATTCCCTCCCTGCTCGTAGTACTTCCTCTCTTTCATCCCCTTTGAAAACGCACGCGGTCCCTGCGACTGTCTCTGCTGGTATACCTGATACGACTTTGGCGCGATGAAGTAACTTGTCCTCGCCGGACTTATCGCAGGAGCATACGAAGGTGTATAGTAGGATGACGTCGCTGCCTTCGACCTGGAAGAAGAGTCGGCACGATAGTGCGGAGCTACGTATGTTCCATTCTTTCGATAATAACCTTTAACGTACCCCGCATAGCACTGAAGCGATGGAGCAATCGTCGTTGCAACCATCAGCAACAATCCTGCAATCTGCCTAATCTTCTTCATTTCATTTTCCTTTCACTCCTCCGCGGCGGATTTGCCGCGATCGTAAACTCATCACGGTTCCTACTCGTCGGCGCTTGCTGACTCAGGAACAACTGGAACATATACTTTTCGCAGCGGAATTGCCCGCTGATACTCTTCACTCAGCCTGTCGTAGTATTTGATGAACAAAGTGATGAACTCATCACAATCTATGCCGCGAATCCTAGGGGTCTTTTCAAGGAATTTTCTTGCATTCTCCCTGAATTTTGACAGCGCGACAAATATTCCGTAGTCACCATCGTCCATGCTTCCCTTTAATTGCTGGACTAAATCCTCGGAGATATCTGAATCCTGGCTCTTAGCCTGAACAACAACCCGAGGCGGCAATTCATCCTTATAGACAATAATATCTTTCCCATGGTCTCCGCCATGTTTTGAGATACTTGATCTACCATACCCCATTGCCCTGAGAAGATCTTTAACGACCGGCTCAAATGCGTAGCCCTTGTATTGTTTCTTAAGCTGTTTCAAGATAAAGTCCCTAGTCTGCTCCTCTATTCCATCCGCCGTTAAAGCTACGCTATTGTCATCTTCAAGCACCTTCTTCGCCTTTCCATGAAGAGCGTCCAAGAATTCCTCCGCGTAGTTTTTTATCTGGAAGAATGTCATCGCGGAACCCGCCTCATACAAGGCTCCCTGGGAAAAGGCTGCGCGAGGGAGAGCCTTCAACCATTCAACCTTCCGCTGCTGAGCAAATCGGTTTGCGCTGGAATCGAAAAAATATTCCCCAATTATCCGTCCAATGTTGATCATTCTATCCGCCTTAGACGGAAATACAACATAGTCGCCCACCTTGGCTTCACAGACAAATCGATACACCTGCCCAGCCTGCGTAGCAACAGTCTGTATCGAATCATCGGCCCAAATCTTTGAATATGCTTTTTTAAACGAGGCCCTATCCTTCTGCAAACCCGAAACATCACCCATTTGGCGCCAGCCTATAGCAATCACAGATTCATCCTTGAAGAGGCGTTCTTCCTCAAGCACGCAATGAATCCCCCATAATACCTGAGACTGTTTACTTTCTTCTCTCATTACATCCTCCTTCTATTTCATATTCTTGGTGACATTATTTCTCGTTGTTCAAGGTTCATATTCTTTGTCTTCGCATTCCTCTTGTTTCAGGTTGCCATGTGGTCTGCCCCCGTAGTATTCGACCGTGTCACAAGGGTCTGTCCTTCGCGTCTCAATCCTCCTATTTGACATTCGCGTCAACAACTTCGCTATTCTGCTTCCTAAACCACGCGTTCGATTTGGGAAGCAACAAAAGCACAATCATAACAATACTGACAAAGGCCATCACACCAGCCCACACCGGCCCGAAGCACATTCCACAACCTAAACACGCCAATAGTAAAAGAACAATAATCACAATGCGGACCCAATAAACCCCTACGTACATGTAATACGTCAGGATCAAGGAAGGCACCAGCAAAAACAGAAAACAAACATCGGAATACAAACAAAATACACACAAAGACACATCGCACGCAAAAAATATCAGGTTAATGATAAACAGTCCCTTGGGGATATATGACGCCCAAATGTCTGGCCTACGAAACTTTTTGACTTGCAGTAGCCATGGTATCTTAAATATAGATGCCCACAACGCCGGAATGAACAGTTTTTTTCTCCACAAAAATGGGACGAACATTTTTTCTTTCCACAACTTCCTGGGCAAATGCACCACCAATCCCAGCGATATAAGTTTAATTAGTTTCCAAAGTCCCAAAAATACATACTTAAGTAGCGTTATCACCACGCTTACACCAACCAGCACGGCGAAGGCAACTGCAACGTAGGAGAGGATTGTCTTGGTTTCGTCTGGGTGCTTCAAGGCTGTACTTATCGTTCTCGCCGCAGCGCCAGCATTAAATTTGGATGGCCCCGCCTCACAGATCGAGCTTATACCTAAAAGCATAAAAGCTAACGAAAACATTAACACGCGATGAATCATCCCCACTCCACCTAATTGAGCTCCAGAAGAATTAGCGTTATCTACAGCCTGCATTTCCTCCCGTTTCAATGGGGCCGCACTTTCTTGCACATGCGAAAGCAGGCGCTTGACGAAGGCGTGAGTCTTCGCCTGGATTCCGGGGGAATTGGATTCGCGCGGACCGGCCACGTTGAGGACGAGGTCGGAGCGGCCTAGGGAACGGAGCCAGTCGAGGACGCGGTCGAGGTTCTGCGTGAATATCACGAGATGGGGCTTGCCGTGGGTGAAGCAGAACCGCTCGGTACGGAGCGTGCCGCCCGAAAGCGGAACTTTGTTTGTGATAATCAGCGTCGCATCACTGTGCGCAACATTCCACTCCGTGCGGAAAAGATAGTCCTTGCGCGACGCCTCTTCCATCTGGTCGAACTTCTCCGGCACGATTCCGTCCTCGGCAAGCCGTCCTTTCGGAATCAGCCCGCCATACGGAAAGCCGCGCTCGCAGGCCGCCTCGATCGCGCCGCGATCGACACCCGTCTGCCCGCCGGAAACTATCTTCGCTATCAGCATGTTACCTCCTAATCCTGCAAAGTAGGTCTGACCTTCTTTGAAAGGTTTGCATCACACTTGCGCGACCAAACGCAGCAGGGCGGCGCGGATGCGTTCGGCCTCGGGTTCGTCGTTGTGCATGACGGCATATTCAAGCAAAGCATCAAGTCGCTTGATCGCCTCAATCTTCTCGTCTCTCTGCGGCATAGCCATTCGCTTTCCCCTTACGCTGCGTAGACTTCCTTTTGTAGTTTCGCGAAGCCTGCAGAAATTTGCTTAAGATTGCCGAGTGCCTTGCTGGCGTCAGGAATCGTGTGGTACTTCGTGACGATGAGCTGCGAAAGCGCATCCTCGCGCGTGAAAACCTCAACGCCGCCGCGGACGTAGTTTTCCAGCACGAACCCGTAGAACTCGCTGGCGCTCTCGCCGCCAGCCCACTTCGATAGGTTGAGCTTCGCCGCGTCTGCGCGCTCCACCCTCTTCTTCATTGGCTCCTCGAAGGCCACGTACTCCAGCACGTCCAAAAGGTCGCAGTCCTCGGAATCAATCAGCTGCTGAAGCTCCTTCAGGCGATCCATTTCGAATCCGTTCTCAGCCAGCTTCGCGAGAAGGTCGCGCCGCGTCGCCTGTTCGCTCCACGCCTTTCTAAGCTTCTCCGCCGTGCCGACGAGTCCAGTAACCTTGGAAAAGACCTTCTTCACGAACTCATCGACGGAAATCATCTTCCCGTCGTACATGATGAGGCTCTTCCATTCCGTCTTGACCTGAATCGCCCTGTCCTTGCCAAGTTTGATTACGACCGTCTTCTCGCCCTTTTCGCAGGTACACGGAAGATTGCCGCATACAGGACACGGCTTCGCGCCTCCTCCTCCGCCGCCGGTCTTAGTTCCATGCTTGCAGATGCACGGATCGCACCCGCACTTCGGGCACACCGGAGGTCCATCCCAATCAGGGTCGTCGAACTTGTCGCTCGCCCCGACAAAATCGTAGATGGTGAAGTAGTACTTCTCGTCGAAAAGGCGCGTGCCGCGCCCGACGATCTGCTTGAACTCGACCATTGAATTGACAGGCCGCATCAAGACGATGTTCCGCACATTCCTCGCATCCACGCCAGTCGAGAGCTTCTGCGAGGTCGTGAGCACCACTGGAAACTGCTTCTCGTTGTTCTGGAACTCGCGCAGAAACCGCTCCCCCTCCTCTCCGTCGTTTGCCGTCACCCGGTGGCAGTAGTCCGGCGTCTTTTCCGCAAGCTTCTGGAACTTGTTCACCATGCCCATGATTTCCATGGCATGCGGCTGGTTGTAGCAGAAGATGATGGTCTTGTCCATCGGCTGCATCTTGCCCAGCAGCTCCTTCACGCGCTCCTCGTCGCGCTCGCGAATCTTGATGCGCCCGTGGTAGAAATCCTTTTCCTCGTAGGTCTTGTCCTTGTCCAGCTCGTCCTCTCCGGCAACGACCGTATCGTCGGGATCGTATTCGTAGTCGTCGATGGTGCAGCTCGCCTTCTCGACGCGGAACGGCGTGAGAAAGCCGTCCTCGATTCCCTGCAACAGCGAATACTCATAGACGGGACGCCCGAAGTAGTTGTACGTGTCGGCGTTGACGTCGCGCTTCGGCGTGGCCGTCAGGCCCAGCTGGTATGCGGGCGCGAAATACTCCAGAATCTGCCGCCATGTGCTTTCGTCCTTCGCGCCGCCCCTGTGGCACTCGTCGATGATGATGAAGTCGAAGAAGTCTGGCGCATACTGACGATAGAACTCCTTGTCCTGCGTCCCCTGCATCAGCGTCTCGTAGATCGTGAAGAACACAGTCGCATTCGTCGGCACATTGTCGCCGCGCTTGTGGATCGCCTTCGGCGTGACGCGCGCGAGCGCATGCTCGTCGAATCCGCTGAAGTCGATTAGACCTTGGTTGGCAAGGATATTGCGGTCTGTGATGAACAGAATGCGCGGCGTGCGCACTCCCGGCTTGCCGTCCCCCTTTGCCGCATCGAGGTTCCACTTCGCCTTGAAGAGCTTCCATGCAATCTGAAACGCGATGAAGGTCTTCCCCGTGCCTGTCGCAAGCGTGAGAAGGATGCGCCTCTGCTTTGCCGCGACTGCATCCGTCACGCGATTCACCGCAAGCTCCTGGTAGTAGCGCGGCTTCTTCACGGCGTCGAACCAGAACGGCACCGCGTCAAATGCGTCGCGCCAGCCGTTCTCGTTCGGGAACGCGCGACGCCAGATATCCTCCGGACTCGGAAACGCATTGACAACCTCCGTTCCGCCCGTGTTGAGATCAACCTCGATTATCTCCTTGCCGTTCGTCGTGTACGCGGCGGTCATGCCGAGGTTGCACCCGTACTTGAGAGCCTGTTCGTAGCCCTCGATGGCCTGGCTCTCGTCGCTCTTCGCCTCGACGACGACAAGCCGCCTTCCACGATACGTGAGGATGTAGTCGGCGCGAAGAGCCTTGCCGCGCACCTTGCCGACGCGCCCGGGCGCGAACTCGCACGCAGACTGCTCGACGAGCATCTGGCAGTTGTTCTCCCTCGTCCACCCAGCCGCTCGTATCGCCGGATCGATCAGCTCTAGCCTCGTCTGCGCTTCGTTCATTGGTTTCTAATAATTTGACGGCAACCGAAATCCTGGAATGTACTGGCAGTTTGAAAGCGAATATTTAGACACCTGAAATAGTTCGCCTGGGAAATTCACCCTCATAGTCACCATATGGCCGCTATCAGCTTCAACCTGTAGAGTCGCTCTGACAAGTTGGTCGCCTGAGAAAACGAGGTCAATGAATTTGACTATTTCACGAACGACACCATATATCTGCTTTCCTTCCTGTATGCATTGCGCGATATGTGCCGCATGATAATTCCTGTCGGCTATCACTGAAATATAGTCGTCCTTGTATTCTGCAAGCTCGTTTTCCTGAATCAGCCGCATAAGCCCGAATGCGCAGACCTGCATGATCAGCCATTTGCCGTCGCTTGCGTAGCCTTTGCCGTTAAAGCAATTCCTGAAGTTTGGCCAGTCATAATAACCAGCGAAGTTGAAGGTGTAAACTTTGTCAGAATTGCCGCTCGTCGCTGTTTCCACAATGCTCTTGAATATTGAACTCAAAAATCCCATGATAAGCTCCTTTCTTTATGCCGCGCGTACGCGCGACAAAACCATCTGGATTTCCCTTTGCCGAGTAGTGTCCTTGGTCTGTTTCAGCAAACCGACCAGTTTATTAATCAGCATGTCCTTTTCGGCGGCATTGGATGCCAGGCGGTTGCGTTCGCTCAGGAACTTATTGGCCTGGTCGAGAAGTTTCCGCTCGTACTCGGCGCTCGCCTTCTTATAGCCGTCAGCAACGCCGTTTGCATGGCCTCTGTTGTTGCCAACCGCCCAAGCTACGCCAGTGGCGACCGCGCCAACGGCACCAACCACTAACCCAACTATCACACTTTTTCCACTATCTGCCATTGTCCTTCTTCTCCTTGTATTAGTTTGTTGAACTCTTTTTCGAGAAATTCTTCCTGTACGCGATAAATGAACGATGTATCGGCAATCAGGCGATACAGTGTTACCGCAAGACCTCCTATGTCAAGGCTCTTCCATGCTTTCGGCCCCGTCGCGTATGCGCTGATACCTGTATAGACCAAATTGCTGGCCGACGAAATGACGTTCGAGTACATCAGTATCTTGTGCGTTTTGCAGGCGTAGAGATCGCGGTCGACATGCTTGCTTGCATCGAAGAAAAGACCGTGCACAAGACCTATGATCAGGTTGATTATCATCGAGAAGCCTGCCTGAATTGCAACCGTTTTCAAATCGCGGCAAAAGCACATGTTGTCATAGTGATGGTCGCACAGTGCCTGTGCAAGTGGTTCGCAGACTGACGAAAGAATTGGAATCGGCAAGCCTAGCTTTGTGAACTTGTCGGATTCAAGGTGTATTGCTTCAGCAATGATGGCGGAGGCGAGACGCTTCTTGTCCTCCATCGTGCTTTCGTACATCCCGTAAAAGCCTTTCATCGTCGAGGCTACACCGGTGACAGTCCCGTCCTTGACCTTGTACGAACGGAAATCGTTAGTTGTCATCAGGTCGGTCATGATGTTCATCGGCCCGAATATCCAGCCAAGGATGGGATCGTGACCGAGCGTCTTGATGCGATGCGTCCTTCCGCTGAAGCCCAAACCCAAGTCCTTGGTCCCTTTTATGGCATCGAACGGAACGTGAGCATAGAGTATCTGCAGCCAATCCTTGTATTTCCCCTGTGCTACTTCGTCGCCTTTTTTGTATCCCGCTTTTTCCTTGTATGCATCGCGCTGCTTGCGCTCTAGTTCCTTGATCTTTTTGTCATCGTTCTCAAGGCGGTCTTTGGGGTCGAATCCCTCGCCCAGTTTCGAGAAATGCGCGATGATCGCCCACCGCGCAACCTGCATGGCGGTTGCAAGGGCAAGAAAGGCATAATCCGTTTTGTCAAGTCCAGTCAGCTGATTGAACTTGTCCTGAATCTTCTTGATATGCGCCTCCGAATTGTGCGCAACATCGGCCACGCGACGAGACTCTGCTATGATTGCATCCATCTGGCCAAGCGCCTGACGGTCGTTTTCTCGAAGTTGCGCAGCTCGCTTCTCTATCTCTTCTATCTCTTCCTGTGTCATTTTATCCTCCTAAATTCTCCCTTCAAATGCCTCTCGCAATATCGACTGCCGCATCTCCGCGCAGCCGGCGATCTGCCGCGCGTAGTTCTGCTGTAGGGTTTCGGTTTTCTGAGATGAAATCTCAAGCGTCTGGCAAATCTGTTTTTGAGTACAAATATCTGGATAGGCTATTTGTGCAGATTCTATGTTGTCATTATATAGTCGTTGGATAGTAGCCCCTTTGGTAACATGCCATGGTGATGTAGCGTAAAACCATTTCAAGTATTGATTCAAAACTTCTTTTTCATCATTCGCAACCCAGACTATATTTGAATCCTGAAAGTATGCTGGGGCGCCATCATAAGTAACTGCTCTTCCTATCGTACCTGCTGCCGAGATCAGGATTTCGCCTTTACGTGGAAACTTGTAGAGTTTACGATATCGGTCAAATGTTTCTTGTGAGATGTATGCATTAGCCGTTTTCCCAAACGTGCCAATCTTATAAAACGGCACACCTCTTTCAGTATTAGTCTCCGACTTCAAAATTCTCTTGCACATACAAACGGAACCGATTTCCCCCAGCCGCTTCTCGACCCAGCCTTTTTTCGGGCGCATGGCCTCGTCAAGTGCGGACTGAAACAACTCCTTCGCGTTCGCAAGGTTCTTCTCGGCGTTCGCTTTCAACGCGTCGATCTTCTCAAACGCCGCGTCGATCTTCGCCACAATCCGCTTCTGCTCGGCAAGAGGGGGGATGGGGATGGGAATTTCACACATGTTCCCCTGATTTAATTTAGGTACTGTCGTTCCTGAAACCCACCTATTCAAATCTGTTGCATTCAGATAATACATGAGCCAACAATCGGAAACAATGTCAAGAGGTCGCAAAACATGCGCATGATTATTGACCCAAGACTTTCCCTCGATAATGTACGCTGAATTAGCTCCCGCAGACCAATCAGCGCCATCTTCGCCTAATAATAGAAGCCGTTCATCAAAAATATAATCTGCCACAGAATCAACTTGACCCGTTGCGCCATAGTACGGAATATTCCCCGGCTTGCGGTCTTTCCGCGTTATTGGGATGCGACGCGAGTCAAGTATCTCGCACACCTCGCCCAGCTTCTTTGTGACCCAGCCGCTTTTCATGGCGTCACCCCAGCACTTTCAGGATTTCGGCGAGAAGCGCCGCGTTGGACTTGTCGAGCTTGGCCATCTCCGTTGCGATTTCCTTTGGCGAACGAGTGATCTTCTCCTCCTTCGCGTTCGGATTGCGCACGGTGAGGTCGAGCGTTTCAGGGTCGAGGTCGGCGATGTTCACCGTCCACGAGTTGGCGCTATCCGCCTTCTTCTTGAAGAGCTTGCGGAACTCCGCGAGGTCGTCTTCGTTGAGTGGACTCGTCTTGCCGAGCGTGCGATCAAGGTTCAACTGGTAGAACCAAGTCTTCTTCGTCGGTCTGCCTTTCTCGAAGAACAGAACCACCGTCTTCACGCCTGCCGTGAACACCTTCTGCGGAAGGTCAAGTACGGCGAAGAGGTTGCAGTCCGAAAGGAGCATCTTCCTCAGTGCCGCCGCGTCTCCGTTCGAAAGGAACGTGTTCTTTATGACGACGCCCGCGCGTCCACCCGGCTTGAGCATGCGGATGAAATGCTCTAGGAACATGTATGCCGTCTCGCCCGTCTTGATCGTGAAGTTCTCCTTGATTTCGCCGCGCTCGGAGTTGGAGCCGAACGGCGGATTCGCAAGGACGAGATCGACCTGCTGCGACGGCTGGATGTTTGCGAGGTTCTCGGCGAGCGTGTTCGTGAGCAGGATGTTCGGCGCCTCGACTCCGTGGAGGATCATGTTCATCGTACCGATGATGAACGGGAGTGCCTTCTTCTCCTTGCCGAACAGCATCTTCTTCTGAACAGTCTCGCGGTCCCGCGCCGTCTTGCAGAGCTTGATGAGATAGGCGAACGCCTCGCAGAGGAAGCCCGCCGAACCGCACGCGCCGTCGTAGATTTTCTCGCCGATCTTCGGCTCCAGGACTTCTATCATCGAACGGATGAGCGGACGCGGCGTGTAGTATTCACCGCCGTTGCGTCCCGCGTTGCCCATGCGGCTGATGCGGATTTCGTAGAGCGAGCTCATCTCGTGCTGGTCTTCGCTCGACTGGAACTTGAGGTTGTCCACCTCGTCGAAGACATCGCGCATCACGTAGCCGCTCGTGAGCTTGCACTGGATGCCGCTGAAGATTTCGCCGATCTTGTACTGGATCGAGTCCGGCGCGGCGTCCGAAGTCTTGAACGCGCGCAGGTACGGAAAGAGCTTGTTGCGCACGAAGTTGAGCAGATCGTCGCCGGTCAGCGTCTTCGACAAGTCCTTCTCGCCGTTCTTCTTCGGCACAGCCCACGTACTCCAGCGGTACTTCTTTTCGAGGATTGGCGTGTAGGCACGACCATCAAGCTCCGCAGCCGCCTCGCGCGACTCTTCGAGGTCGTCGAGGTACTTGAGAAAGAGAATCCAGCTCGACTGCTCCACGTAGTCAAGCTCGCTCCCGCAGCCGGAGTCCTTCCAGAGATTGTCGTCGATCCGCTTGTAGATTTGGTCGTACATGGCCATAAGAATCATCCTCCGCACTTGCCGCAGGGAGTGCCTTCGGAAGAGGAGCA
>OCTW011593518.1_pt1 | contig 19501 bp, 37 predicted proteins | sample 1539671 | NCBI WGS metagenome assembly OCTW01 (sample SAMN02144230, study PRJEB22623) | gut metagenome | biome: sheep rumen | host: Ovis aries | place: New Zealand
ACTTTATTCATGTCATTCTTAACATCTAATCCTTCATTTTCCATTTCTGTTAATAATAATATTAAATCACTTTTAACTATCATGTCTGTCTCCTCTCGATATAATCGACTAGTTAGCGTTTGTGAATGAGATACCTAATGAATCCCACGATGGAAGATCATTAGTCTCATTTAATGGTTCACCTGTTCCTGAGTAGAAACTTTCTGCTGGTGGTTCTTCAGCTTCAAGAGGTTCTGAAGTCGTTCCTTCACCTCCTAAATCTTCAGGACTAGGAAGTTCATCACTTCCTCCGAGATCTCCTCCACCAAAGTCTCCTCCAAAGTCTCCGCCGAAATCATCAGATCCTCCGAAGTCAAGTTCATCAGATCCACCTGACTCTTCAACTCCAGCTGATTCTTCATCCATCTGATCAATCTGCTCCTGAATTAGCTGAATTACGTCTTCATTTGTAATTACATTAGCTAGTAAGGCTTTAAGAATCTCTAATCTTCTCTTAGGATCTTCAATTGGCTCTAATAAGCCCATAACTTCTCTAATAGTATTGATCGAATTCGACATATTCTCTTTACGATCTTTTTCTTCTTGAGTAGTAGGGGCTTGCATTCTAAGAGTAAATTTATTGATATACTCTTTTAAGCCTTTATCTAAAAGAATTAAGTTAACAGCATCTGTTATCATCTGAATATAAGCATTCTGAATTCTCTTAATTCTCTTAGCATAATTACTAGATACTAATGAAAGTGAAGTTCCTCCATTGAATCCAGTAGCATCATCTGTATCACCAAGATACTGTTTAGGAATACCTAATGAAGCAAATAATTTCTTCTTCCAGTAATCAAGATCGATAAGATCCCCTACGTTTACATCTCCACCAATCTGCGAAGCTGTAACTGTACCTTTTCCATCATGAGTAGGGAAGTATAAAATATTCTCAATAGGACCTGGGTTTGTATAATCCTTCATATTAGTTCCAATATTATATGAAGTCTTCTGTTCAATCATTCCTTTAATTCTTCTAAGTAATGTCTGAACTTCAGTCTTTCCCATATCTCCTACTTCAACATTAATAGTTCTAATGAGAGATGATTTTGTTAATCTATTTAAAATAACTGAATTCTCTAATAATGATAATTCTCTCCAAGTCTTAAAAGAATCATAAAGAATAGATTTACCTCTCTTAACACTAAATGACATTGTATTAAGATTCGCTGTCTCTTGGTCTACAGAATAATCTGTATTATAGTCATTAACTAAATTAACTTCTTCAACTACTCTATCTTCGTTATCATCTAAAGAAGCATGCACGAATTCTGTAGCCCCATAAATATTAACATCATTTTCTTTGAATGTATATCTGAAATAATTTCCAGCTGATGCTAAGATGTCGTTATCGTTTTTCCTAATATCATTAGTAATTGTCTTAATATAACCACAAGTTTTTCCGAACTTCGTTAAATCAAATACTTCTGCTGGATTAGGAATCTTCTCAGCATACTCAGCATAGCGGTCATTCTTTGAATACATTCTAAGAATAAGAGCTTCTTTTAATTTCTCTTTATCTTCATCTGAAATATCAGTAATAGCATTCTTCTTTAAATAATTATCAACTGACTCATTAAGTTTCTTTGCTTTCTCAGCATCATTCTTTATCGAATCATAGTTAAATTCAGATGAACGATAAAGCTTTAAATAAAGATCTCCATACTTACAAAGTGAATATACTTGATCATAAGCATTCTTATCAATATTCAGAGAATCAATAATACTGTTTACTGCTCCTAATACCTTAGCATCATTTGATTCAGCTCATAAAACTTTTCCTTGATCGTTTGTTTCGCAAACATCTGATGCGTATATTTCAAGAGCACTTGATATAATAGGATCTTCAGCCATCATATCTAATAAAGCATATACCTCATCTCTTGACTTTGAAATAGAAGTAAGAGAGGTTATAGAAGATATATCTAGAGTATGATTCTCTTGAGCCTCAATAATATTATCATAAATGTTATTATTAACATCTATATCTTTAATTCTCTCTGGAAATGGAACTGCTTTAGCAGTATTCGAGTAATCTACATTTTGAAATACTGTCTCTTCTTTATTTTCCATATCAATCTCCTTATCACATTAAGATTCCGTTATAAACATCATACATAGTGTCGTCGGAACCTTGATCGATTGCATTACCCATAAAACCAGGTGCTTTAATTTCACCTGTACTAAATTGTTTCATAAAATCTTCCATAGGATCAATCTCAGTATTGAAATCTGCTATTGTCTCTACAGATTCACCATAATCGTATGCGAACTCTTCTGCATGCTTACTAGCATTGAATGTTGCCCCACAGATAGCATCCGCTGAGTCCTTTGAGTTTATTCCTGATGGATCATGGTCCACCTTACCATTGTTATTATTACGCTTAAGACCTACTAACTCTTCAGTTAGTAAATTAATTCCTTTTCTAGGAAGTAAAAGTCTTCGCTCATAAATACAATTCTTTAAATATGCGTATGGTTCACAAACGTTGTTGTTTGTTCTATCCACTGATAATATACTATAATTATAACCTTTTGCTAAAAGATCTTGTTCTACGCCTGATCTAGCAAAAGTATCTGACGTTATTCCTTTTATCTTAAATCCTTGATCTTTTAATCAATAGATAAAGTTGCGTGTTTTCTGAAAACTTACTTGCTGACCTCTAGGAGCTTTTACTGAAACTACAAATCCTAACTGAAACAGTAGCTCTTTAGATTCAGCCACTCCTTCTCTAGGAGGTTGCTTACCTTTTATGAATACTCCACCTATACCTGTTTTATCTCCAGAAAGCGACATATCAAGATGAATATATAAAGGTCTATTCTTAATACTTTGTGGTACTTTATCTAAATCAAAGAAATCATATAATTCTTCATGATCATCTGTTCCTAATTCAACAATCTCTTTGTTAAAAGGATTCATAAACTCTTCAGTTTTACAAGCTGTTATCTTTTCGCCTGAAATATAATTACTTGTACTTGAAGTTGAAACACCAGCAATATCTGTCAAGGCTATATCTATATCATCAATAAAGTTTTCATAATAGCCTATAGGTACATCTAGTAATCTAAAACCTCTTTCAATATAATTCTGACATTCTTCATCTGTAACATCAGGAGGAAGTACTTCTGAAGGGAGAAATTTATTACCTATCGCAATTTTAAATGTTCTTTCAGAAGCTTTATCAGTTCTTATAATTCACTGGGGTTCATCTACTATAATCGTGGTCTTACTCTCATTTTTCTTCTTATTCTCTATCCAAGTTTCTAAGAATGACTGCTCAGTTCTTTTTGATGAAGCTAAGACGAGAATTGTAGGATTTGAAGTTCCTCTCATAAAACGAGACTGCATACGCGCAGTAGCAGAAGAAACAAGTTCAGTCGCCTTCTGTTTCTGCTTCTCGACATCTTGATTGGGTATAAAGCTTATTTCATCAAAGAAAGCTCAGAAAAGTGCACGACCAATAAAGTGTCTTGGTTGAGAACCACATATTAATTCTATGTTACTCTTTGCACTTGGATATCATTCAGGGTTATCTGACTTTGTGACTGCACCATGTTGCATAAACCACTCTGATTCCTGAATCATATTCTGCAATTTACTTCATGCTACACCTTGAGCAGCATCAATAGTAATGTTAATAACCGCAAATGAAATAACATCTGTAGACATTATTCCATAGTATACAGCAGGATTCTTTAAACAAAGCATTCTATATAGTTCATAGAGACCTATAATAACTGCTTCTGTAGATTTACCAATACCAATTGCCCCTGTTAAAGCTAATGTATTACATCTAGCAGGTCCTAGTGGATCAGGATAAATCTTTTTAAGTAATTCCTCTCAATAAGGGAATAAAGTAAACTTTCCTTCAGCATTTGTTAAACCACGACCTAGATAATATTTATCATGAATAAATGTTTCTATATCGACTGGAATTTCGTTCCAGTCCTCGTACAAAAGATTGTTCATCTTTTCCGAGGAACCATTTTTTGACACCTCATCTAAAATCTGAACAACCGCTTTACGTTCTTCTTCTGTTAAATCTTCTAAATTAATATTCGCCATCGACAACTTATAATAAATAATACTAAACTTTTAATCTAAAATATTAAAAGCTGTTTTTGGAATTAAAGTGTGTATGCTACTATCACTTGCTTTTAAAAGTTTAATTTCGTAATAGTATTTGCCTGACTTTAATCCAATAGTCTGAAATGGATCTAAGTTAAGAACTAGATCTCCATTATCATCAAAATCTTCAATTGAATACTCTTGCTTTACAACAGCGCATTCAAAATGCTGATTAGGTTCCATCACTGCAAAATAGATAACATCATCTGAATCTATTGTTAGCTTTTCATGAGATGGAAATTTTCCTACATAAATAGAGATGGGCTTTACAAGCGAATCTCCTCTATTCATTGTTATAACGTTATTCTTGCGTATAATATAAGTACTCATAAAACACTACCTCTTATTAATTTTAGCAGTAAATCTTTTATTAGATAATATTATACTAAAAAAGAGCTTTGCAGCTCAATTAGTTCTCTTTATCAACTCTTTTAATAGAAATATCTAAATTCTCTTCTCAGTATTCTTCAAACAATGCTTTCATAAATAACATAGCATCGTGAAATTGTTTAAATCTACCTATTTCTCCATACTTATCATATATAACATAGAGACAATCTTTCATATCACTATTACCCCACATAGCTATTCAAACTCCGGTAATTTATAATCGGGCCTCATTCAATAAGGGACATTCTCATACTTATTATTAGGACTATCTTTAAACTCTCTTCTAGCTTCTGATTTTCCTAATTCATAAGCCTGTCTCAATAATTCATACAATTCATCAGTAGTTAATTCCATAAACTATCTCCTATCGACAAAGTGATATAATAATAGATACAATAAAAAGAAGCATTCCTAGAAGTTGATGTTTTGAACGACTTTGTTCATCTTTATCGTAGAATCAGCCAAATGCGACAAAGAATAAACCTAGTACCCATACAAAAACATTAACTATTTTTAGAATCATTAGCTTCACCTCCATGTACTTCGTCATAATGATTAATCCACTCTAAGATATCTTTGACTGAATAATCACATAGAGCTAAGCAGGCACTTACAATGCAACCATTAGATCTATAAATCCTTGCGTCAAACCCATGGTGAACTTTCTTCCATTCATCACCTTTGAATTCTATCCTATCATAAGGAAGCAATAAATAATACTTATTACCATTAACTTCTTTAATCAAAGATTTTTCTGGCTTTCCAGTCTCCTCATCGACAGCCCTAGACATCAAGTCTTGATACTCATCATATTCTGGTGAATCAAAAATCTTTTTATGTAACTCATTAAGTCTATCTAAATCTAACTGATTCATTTCTACTCCCCTTTCCAAGGTGCTATCCCATCTTCATTAATATCGATGCCCAAATACTCTCTATAACCTTTCACTAATTTCTTAGCACACTCTTGACATAGTTCAAGTTCTTTTGCTTGAACATATCTATAATCAGGTTGCACAGTATATGAATCGACAATCTTATGCGAGTTCTTTTCTCTTGGCAATCTAACTGATACTAAATCATGCTCATTCCAGACGCTTTTCCCACAAACATCGCACGCACAAACTTTATACTTCACGACTCTACCTCACTAGGATGCATCCTTTCTATTGCACTTGACATTATCAATAAGGCACTTGACCATACGTTTAGTTGACTTCGGAATAGCTTTACAAGAATATCCATTATTTACATACATAACAACATCATATCGGTCTGCTAATTCATACAGACAGTATTTTATAGGTTTATCAATAGCACTTATTAACTTATTGATCTTAGAAGTCTTTAATTTACAAAAGCCTTTTAAAATTAAATATAGTACAGCTACCTCGATGTCATCTGTTGCATCTTTAGACTTTTTAACTTTCGCTAGCAGACCTTTTTCAGTATCGACTAGCACATAAGTATCTTTGTTATAGAATACTTTAAATCTCTCAGAAAAATTCTTATTATTATCAGAGTAATAACTTAAAATCTCATTATCTGAAAAATTATATTTTGGAGATAAGTATGCATTAATACTGTTAACAGTCAAGCCTTTTAAATTAGAGTTACATGATGTAATACTATCTTCATGTACAAATGATTTACTAAATGTATATCCCATTATCTTCCTCCTAATATTTCTTTAAGACAATCATTCCACCCAACTGCCTCTTCAATTTTAGATAAGCCAAAACACTTAGATGTATCCTTCTCTTCTGGCAATGGTCTTAGTTCATATTGAGATGATTTGTAAGTGATCAAAGCACCATCTTCATCCAAGTATCTAGTATCTCCATCGATATCAATTACCCAATGATCTGACATTTTGTAATCTACATCAGGTATATCTATTACTGTATATAATTTCATTATTCCTCTCCTGCTATTTCTTTTACACATTTTTCACAATAGCAACCTTCAAGACCTTCGATCCTGTATAAGAAGCACATCCATGTTCTGTTCCAAATACCTTTATCTTCACATCTTTTACAAGAGCCTTGTCCTTCGCCTGTGCAAGGAATAACTTTATATTTCTTCACTCTGTTTCTCCTTTTATCCTGGTGTTGTTAGATCTTCTCTATATTGATATGCTATCTGCATATAATATGTTGCATGAGAATTACGGAAATAACATAATCTGAATATAATATCACCACCTGACTTAAAAAGATGAAATCCTAATCTCCAAACTCTACTAACTGTATATGCAGTTGCACCTACATAACTTTTTGTAAATTTAAGCTTCTTCATTTTCCCCATTGTCACATTTAAGCCATTGTTCCTTTTTAAAAGTGATAGTTGTTGTTGTTTCCTCGACCTGCCACCCTTTTTCTTTGGTGCAATATTCTAAATACGCTTGTTTTATTCCATCACATTCATTTTGTGTGATGATAACTTCTTCTTTATAACAGATCATTCTGTTTCTCCTCCAGCTTCCATTCTTCTAGTAGTTTTTCAATCCAAAAGGCTAATGCACTATTGTCGTGGCAGTTTTCCTTTTTCCACTTTTCAATGAACCAAATAGGAATAACCTCAACATCTATTGTTGCTTTCATTCTATTTCTCCTAATCCCATTTAAACGGTTTTTTATTTATATAACTATCTTCTAAGATTTCCTTGAAATTTTTAAATCTTGCAGCATGTTCACCCCAACCTGCATAACCATAGATTTCATTATCATCATAATCACCGATGACATTTAATAGTTGCTTTGCTGTGCCATACGTAAATTTAGCACATATATCTGGAGCATAAAGAAAGTCCATAACCTTACCATATGATTTTTTATAACGATTATATATCTCTTCAGTACGAGCATCATATTTATCATATTCATCTTTATAATAAGAAAGATGAGTTATATTATCTAGAAGATAATTATAATGATCACGGATTTCTTCAGGACACAGACTTGCAACTGTTCTTCGAAGTCTTAGAAAACCACCGTAGCCTAAGTCAATATTATAATTTGGACTCTTAATTGTTATTCCCATTCATTTCTCCCGTCACTTTAATCAAACTAAAAATCATGTTCTCCGAAAATTTCATCAAAAATTTCATCCCGTGTTTTAGCATACACGTTTATAAAATCATTATATCCAAACTGATATCCAGCTAAAGCATTGTTTACAAAATTATGCAATTCTTCTTCAGTTATATTTTGCTTTCTACATGCATAAGCCAATAAAATTAAATCTTTTACTGGGTACCCATATATTGTTTCTTTGATATCTTCTCCCAGCATTTTTTACTCCTCAACTAACTCATAAGTCTTATAAAAAATATCTTCTTTGCAAGGATACAATTCACCTTCAACTCCTTTAATAATAAAGTCTCCTTTTGAAGCTGTCATTGTTCCTTCTAATGTATGTATATTAACGTAAATAATAGGTGCACCTTTGCCTACTTTCCAAGCACAATCTTCTATGAAGACGTCACCTTTATCACCAACAAATTCTCTAACTTCTTCTAAGTTATTATTGATCTGAATAGCATCTATTACTACTGGTTTCTTTCTGTATTTCATTCTATTTCTTCACTTTCTGCCTTATATTTGTCAATAAATTCAAGGCACTGCTGATACGTCAATCGTCTACCCGATATTTCATTTGGAAGATATATGTCAAGTCCTGATTTCTCAATTTCATCAAGTGCACTTAAACAATTCAAAATCTCGACTCTTATCTTGTCAAGAATAGGCTCTTGCTCTAGTGTCTTAATCTCATTTAGCACAGTTCCAAAATAGCCACCATCATTTCTGATGATTACAATATCTTTACGAATTTCATCAATATATCCGTGAATATATACTTCTTCACCTATTTTTAATTTTTCTCTTGTCATTCTTCTTCTCCTAGTACTTCATCAAGACCAATATTATAACCACTAGCAACAGCCCTTGTCAGCGATCCATAAGGAAACTTAAGCTCATCAATCTTTTCTGGTAATGGTCTTAAATTTTTAATATTGCCTATAATAGATGCTCTTTGTTCACCTTCTCTTTCATAGTAAATATTACCATCTCCACCTATAATACATTTTCTATAATCAAAATCTTCAGGAACATTAATTATTAATATTGATCTCACTCTGCATCTCCTAACAATAACTCATCGAGACAATCGTTCCAGCCTTCAGCTCTTTCTTTCCAATCACAAATAAAATTTGTTTGACGATAATAAGTGTCTGCATTCATTCTTTCTGGTAAAGGGTTAAGATGAACACCAGTTCTTCTTACAACAAAGTCAATGTGTTCTTGATAATCGTTATCTATTATCTCTACATTAGCTCTAGCCTTTGATAAATTAATTACATTCTCTGGTACATCTACTACCAACACTACTTTCATTTTTCTACTCCATCAAATAGTTTTTCTATTTCTTCCCAAACTATTTTAAGTAAAGGTCTCTCTAGCTCAACAACATCACAAATCGGACACCACATTAATTCTTACCTCTCTTCTTATTAAGCTTGCGTAATTCATTTCTTATTTCATACAAAGTAGCCAATGCTTCAGTCTTTATATCGTCTACTAAAATATAAATGAAGATTAATACGAACAACATTCCAAGTAAGCATATTAAGCCTGTTAATAATATTAAATCATGAAAAGTCATTACTCTTCTTTACCCTCCACTATATCTTTAATAGCATCATAATTCCAACTGAAAGGAATTCCTTTGAGCTGAACATGAAATCCTAAATTTGTTAATCTACATCCTGTACCTTCAGTGTAAAGTTTACAAGTATCACACTGAAAGTTATTATGCTCTAATACATATTGACAATATCCCTTTGTCACAGATATCGCATGCAATAATGTATCTCTGATATCAAATTCATCGCTAATCATAGTATTCTCCTATAAAGCCTCTAAAGCCTTTTTTAAATCAGCTATCTGCTTTTTATAATCTTCCATATTGAGATCAACTACCTCTAATAATAATCTATAGCTTATAAGCATGCTTGAAAAGCATGAAACATTCATACTCAGATGAATACTAGCAGTTGCGTCTAACTTATCATGATACTTATTGCTTTCAGCTATAACTTCATCTCTAAATCTTTCTATAAGAGGTAAATAAGCCTCTAAATTATCTATCTTATCTTTTAATCTATTTGCTTTTTCAAGTGTTTCTAATTTCATCTTTTTACCTCCAACTATTAAGGCCGAACCTGAAATCCTAGATGTTTTAATCGAACCATACGTTTCCCAGTTACAGACATTTCAAGTTTGATAAGATTAAGTGCTCCGATATAAGTCTCATCCAATGAATCTGCCTTAATGAGAAATTCTACCTCATCATCTTCATCGAAATCTTTTAACATTTCACGTAATTCTCCAACTGTCATACTTCTTACCTTTCCTCCTTATCAGGCTCAAGTAATGTGTGCAACTGGCCTTCAATATTATCTGTTGTCTTAGCCGGCTCAAGTAATATGTACAACCGACTTTCAACTTTATTTGTTATATTTAATCTACTTCCAGATATATTTGTCTCACTAGTCTTATACAATGTTTGTAATTCCATATAATGAACTTTTCGATCAAGCATATTATCATCAAGATCAGCAACTATATCATATACTTTACCTTCATCTAAACATCCATAACCGTATCCTAAAGAAATATATACAGGCGTATGTATATCTATAATTAACAAAATATCTCTTAATGTAGTCATTACCTTTACCTCCAAATTTCTTTTCTATTATTCTTCTTCTCCTAATATTTCGTCAATAACTTGAGCTCTTACTCTATTTACATTCTCTCCTAAAAGAATACTCTTTATTTCATCTTTTGTTTCAAATACAACAAAGTTATCATCGTTATATTTATCCTTTTGTGGCAATGGTCTTAAAGGACAATACAATCTAAAGGTGTAAGGCTCATAATCATAACCACAATCTCTAACCTTTTCTATATTTATATTTGCTATAAGTTTAGTTAAATCAGCATCATTAGGTACATCAACTACTAAAATCGCTTTCATTTTATTATCTCCTAATATACTAAGTCAGTAGGTTCTAAAGTAACAAATGTATGTGTCTCACCACCACGATCTTCATCAACTAATGAAATATCAGAGACTTCAATATCTCTAAAACCTTCATCAAATGTGTAAATTACAACCTCTAAATTCTTATTTTCAACCTTTTCTAATTTCTTAATTAATTCTTTAACTGTCATTTTCCTTACCTCTTTTCTTTACCTTTACGATATTATTATATCACTGAAAAGTGCCACTGTAAACTAAGTTTACTGTCTAATCTTTCGATTACACATTATCATTATATAAGGCCTTTCTTAGTCTGTAAACTAACTTTTGAGGCATTTTGAGGCAGTCTGGAGGCTTATATATAAGGATATAATAATATATGGACACAAATAAAAAGATCACCAGAATGAATCAAGTGATCTCTTGTAGTTAATATAGATCTTTTTGGGAAATTGCTTAATCAAGCGATATCGTGAATGAAGATCTCTTTTTGGAATCAAAAGATCACTGAGCACTAATAGCACTTCATGATCAAGAACAGATGATGCTGTAAATATGACAGCAACTGCTAGCACACCTCTAGAGGCAGGTTTTAGTTCTTTCTCAGCAGTGGAGCCTTGAAAAAGTATGTCAAAAGTAACAGTATCAAACAGCACAATGATTAAATTACCTAAATTTTGATTTAAGCGCTGAAAGGACTCCTCTTATGAATATATACAGATCTCTAATAAAGAGCGCACCGGATTTAGTATTCATCCGGCTTTCACACACAATAACAAAACTCAAGATTATATTTATGTTGGAGCGTACTTAACCTCTGGATCTCAGACTAATCAAGTATCTACATCAGGAGCTACGCCATTAACTACTTTAACACGTGGTAACTGAAGATCAGGAGCTAGGTCTAAAGGGACTGGATGAGGATTATTAGATATAACTACATGAAGCGCTATTCAAATGTTATATTTAGTAGAGTTTGCAGATAGTAACTCGCAGATTAAACTAGGTCATGGACGAACAACGTCTTCAGCTATTCAGACAGGTAGCAGTGATAGTATCCCTAATCTAACAGGAGGAGATTCATCAGGGACTGTGAGTGTTGTATACAGAGGAATCGAAGATGTATACGGAAACTACTGACAAATACTAGATGGTTTAAATATTTCTGAAGCTAATTACTGAGTATGCAATGTACAGAATAACTACGCTGATTCAAATTATACAAGCAATTATAGTAGATTAAGTTTTTCAGGAAGTACCTCATGATCAGGAGGCCCATGAATTAGCACGATGGGTGTTGATTCAAGCAGCTGATCATCATTAATCTTACCATCAGGTGCTTCGAATGGCAGTCAATCAACCTACTGAGCAGATACTGTTACTCTAGCTTCAGGAGATAGAGGAGTAAATGTAGGAGCTGCTACGAACAATCCAGGTGAATATCAGTCAGGATTTTTTTCTATGAGATCTCCTTGAAGTGATGCATATCAAAGTAATGTAAGTTCAAGACTGATCTATATACCATAAAAGAAAATTATTTTACACTTTAATATATAATGTTAACAAAACCTAGTAAATTTTGATTATAACTTTAATGATACTAATTTACTATGTGTTTTGGTACATTTGATATAGCTATGAGTAATTGTTTAATTAAACGTAGATATCATAAGAATTGTTTTGGTATAAAAAGAGATATAACATCTTCTAGTAGCTTATGATCTAGAACTGACCATTCAATAGGTATGTCTGCTACTGCTTCAACTCCTACATCTTCTACCTGAATTTCTGGGAAGAGCGATTTTTCTAAATATTATCCTTGAAAAGGCATGGTAAGAGAAACCTTATCTACTGGTGATGTTATGGTTAAAATACCTAAATTCTATTATCAAAGATATAGAGTAAATAATATTGAGTATATTAAAGTTTCGCCTGTCCACTTAAATAACTTTGTTCTACATCCATGTTTTTTACATAATAACAAAGAACAAGATTATGTTTATATTGGAGCATATAAAACATCATCTAATAATAAGTCAGTGTCAGGAGCTACTCCACAAGTAAATATATGATTAAAAACAATGAGAACTTATGCACAGAATAAAGGAACAGGTTGAAGTTTAATAGATTTGACTACATTAAATGCTATTCAAATGCTTTATTTAGTAGAGTTTGCTGATAATAATTCTCAATCATGTATTGGATCTGGAGTAGTAGATAGAGGACAGTTGGTAAATACTGGTACTTGTGATAATGTACCTAACTTAACAGGTATGGCATTAGGTAGTGACACACAAGTTGATATAGTTTATCGTGGAATTGAGGGACTATGAGGTAATTGCTGAGAATGAGTCGATGGAATTAATATTAATGGTGGCAAATATTATATATGCAATAATCAAAGCCAGTATCAATCCGAAACATCAACTAATTATACCTTAGTTAGCTATGCAGGCAGTACAAATTGAGATACTTCATTTATTCAAGAAATAGGTTTGGATTCAAATAACTCTTCAGTGCTTTTGCCTCAATTAGCTGGAAATGGTTCAGATAATACTTATTTTACTGATGCTACATGAGGAAGTACTTTATCATGAAGAGTTATGGCCAGTGGTGGATTTTATTATAGTTCTAAAAAGGCTGGAATATTTTCTGCTGCATTTGGGTATGACCCTACCTCTGATGGTAGTAATAGAGGTTCTAGGCTTTTATATATTCCTAATTAATTTAAGTTTGAAACCAATTGACGTATTTAGTCAACTAAAATAAAAGAGTACATATGTACTCTTTTTTTAATCTCATTTAATATCATAAATCTTTTTTGGCACGACTAAATAAAGATCATGGATTAACAATTAGCGTTTAAATATGGTATATTGATAATTATATGCTGTGAATGATCCACTAGAATTCGAAGATTTATAGAATTTTTTATCTATGAAATCGTACATCCCATATCTTGAGTTTATCATATCATACGCAGGCAAAAAGTCTCTAACTAATGTTCCATTTGTATAGATTTTTACATATCCAAGTTGAAATTGTCTAAAAATTCCATTATTAAATGGAGTTCCATTTGTATTCATTGTAAACAAATATAATGAACAATTTGGACTAATTCTGCTGGAAAGATCGTTATATCATGAGTATACATTATTTCCTATAGTAATAGTTCAATTTCCCTTATTATCATCAACAATCATTTCACTTTGAGTAGAAGGTACATAAGGTCCATTATCTCTTGTTGATGACACACCATTTCATCAGATAATTGAATTGTTATAAGAGCTTGTATTTGTTCCTGTATCTGATCTATAAGGTCATATTCCATGTCAGTTATACTGATTTTGATCCATACTTGATGCAAACCCTATAGCATCAGTAGCAGCTGCTTTTCTCGCTCCTCAAGCTCACCAAGTCTTTCCATTTCCTCCACTTATAGATGATGGAAAATTTTGTATCCGAGAAATTACACGTGTTGATGTGCTTGGAATATATCCGGTATCAATATATGAATTTATATTGTTATTAGTTAATCATTCATATACTCTATATTGAGGAATAAATTTTTTCTTTAGTAGACAATTTCCCAAGAATTTTATATTAATTAAAAAAAGGTAACTTAACGTTACCTTTATTTAATTAATCTTTAAAATAAACAGAATCCTTGAGCTTGAACAGTAACTTTACAAGATGACAAATTTTTTAAATTACATTTGGCTCATACATATACAGTACCATCAAATCTAAAAACTTGTTGATTATTCAATTGATTAGTTATTGCACTGTTACCTGTTAAAACCGAAACATTTCTTCAAGTTAAAGGAGCATCAGGTTCACTTGTTCTTGTATCTCCTTGCTCACCACTCGTATGGTACGAAGGATAGATTAAACCTTCATTAACATCATTTAAATTTAAGTATGCCCATAGTATAGATAAAATTACATACGAGTCTCTCGCACCTGGGCTACTAGAAAATGATCCTAAGCATTTTCAAGCACTTGTAGGAACATCGTAACTAGTAGCAAGTCTCTGATCAAAGCTATTATACGTATAGGAAGTGTGTGAAATAATACAATTTCCCAAAAAAAGATTTTATATTAATCCTACAACAGGTCCTGCATCAAATTGATATGAAGAAGTATAACTTTGGTAGAATTTATCAAGAATTTTTTCATATAATCCTACAGCATTGTCTTTTTTTCTTCTTGCAGGTATAAAATCTGAAGTCATAACACCATTATTTCATGTTTTTATTGAATATATTATTACTCTGCCTATTGTATTTGAGTCAACTGATCCATATCTATTTACCATACAAGCTATACCAAGTGGTTTTATACATTGACCAGTTTGGTATGGATTAGAGTGTGATCATTGTGATGAATCAAATATAGCATATGTTGGAGCTAAATAAGTAGTGTGTCTAGATGTATTAGCTGGCATCGATCCTCCGTTGTAAGGACCATATTTTCTGTCTCCATATCTATACGCGAATGACCCAGATCCGTTTATGTAGCTGCGCATATTTGCTGATTCAGCAACTCAGTCATTGACACCGAATATAGTTGAATCATTTGCAGTTGATATATAAGAAAAATCAGCAAATATTGTCGACGTTCCGCTCGGGTAATAATCAGTCATAATATACGGATAACCGTTACTTTTAATGTACTCTAGCTTATCATATACATAAGTATGTCTATGTCTTATTAAACAATTACCTATAAGGAATTTATATTTAATGTTAAACAACGTTGAAAACTATATTGGTTATCAACTCTCAGGAACGATTAAATATCTTCCTCCTTTTCTATTAAAAACAGATCAACTTTCCACGAATCACCCTGAGAAAAATTGTTCATGACCTCCGGTTGATCTTTAAAAATACATAATAATATACAATTATTTTAGCACTCCAAAAAAGTAGTTTACTTTCTTTTTACCCCCTGATACAATATTCTTGAAGGTAAGGAAAGATGGAAGCAAATATGAGATTATTCGGTGACTTGTCACAAGTCCTGAACGTTAAAAAAGATGAAGATGCTAAAAGATTATTGAAAATACTAAGAAAATATCGTGTTTCTTATAGTGATAGCATAACTGACTACAAATCAGCTGTGCAGAACTTTGTTAAATCTAAAAGGCTAGAAGGTCTTTCTGAATCTACTTTAAGTTATTATAATGAGATACCTATAAAGTTTGGAGAAAAGTTTAACTTTAAACCTGTAGAAGAATACACCAAGCAAGATATTAAGAACTTTTTAACTTATTTTCAAAAATTTAGAAAAGCTGGTCGACAAACTACTTATGTTTTCTATAGAGTTGTCTGCAGATTTTTTAAGTGGTGTGAAGAAGAGAAGATAATATCTGAATCTCCTTGTAAAGGAGTTAAGTATAAGCATGGCAAATCTGAGAGACATTATATTCCAGATGAAGATGTCAAGAAGATTAGAAAAGCATGCAAGACTTTATTCGAAAAGACTATTATTGAATTCTTACTAACTACTGGATGTCGACTTGGAGAATTTGAAGGCATTAAGCTTACTGATGTAGACTTTAGTGAAAATACAGTTAAGGTTACAGGTAAAGGCAATAAAACCAGAACTGTAATGTTTGATGATAAGACTAAACAATTATTATTAGATTACTTAAAAGAATGCACAGATAAAAAGCATTTATTTGCTTTAGAAGAAAAGGGAAAGAAGAGAGGAATTCAAAGAAACGATATAGTTAAAGTTGTAAAGAATGTTGTAGCTAGAACTGATATTAATTATTCTGTTTGTGTCCATATGTTTAGACACACTTTTGCCACACAATGTTTAGCTAAAGGAATGGATATAACTTCAATATCAAAACTTCTAGGTCATAGTAACCTATCAACAACTCAAATCTACGCTGAAATGAACTTAGAAAATCTTAAAAAGAACTATAGGAGAACATTCAGTGAAAGGTAATATTAAGCTGTATTGTGAACTTACCTCTAAATTTAATTTTAAGAAAGGTAAATCATCAGAAGATCTATATAAGATTTTAGATAAATACTCAATAGGTTCGTATACTCGTGTTACTTTCAGATCTATGAAAGAACGATTCCTTCAGGAGAAAGAGTTAGAGAACATGTCAGAGACAACTTTAGGAATGTATAAGAATACTATAGAAAAACTAGAACTTTACCTGAATGAAACAGGAGTGACTCTAAGCCAGATAAATAAGCAGACAATACAGTCTTACATTGATTATATATCAAAGAAAGACTTAAAGTCTTCATCAATTGCTTACTATATTTCAGTAATTAGAGTATTTTTTAACTGGATGGAAGATGAATACTTAATAGATGTAAATCCTACAAAAGGACTTAAGTACAAAACGCCAAAGAATTTTAAACATGCTGTCTCTGAAGATGATATTGAAACTATTAGAAGAAATTGTACAAACATCAGAGACAGAGCTTTAATAGAGTTTCTACTTACTACAGGATGTAGAGTCAGTGAAGTTATTGATATTAAAACAGAAGATGTTGATTTCGCTCATAATGAAGTTAGAGTTGTAGGAAAGGGTAATAAAGAAAGAACAGTTTTATTTACTGATAATACAAAAGATCTTCTTAAACTCAATCTCAAGAAAGCAAAAAACAAGCAGTATCTTTTCTCGGCTTATAAGCATCCTTATAACAAATTAGAAAGATTTGCTGTTAATGCTATTATTAAAAGATTGTCTGAAGATACGCAAATAAAAGTTCATCCTCACTTATTCAGACATACATTTGCTACAATAGCACTGAATAGAGGAATGGATATTGTCAGTATTCAGAAACTTCTAGGCCATGATCATATTTCCACTACACAGGTATATGCTGAAATGAGTTTAGATACAGTAAGAAAACAATACAAAAAAACGTTTAAATAATCGACTTAACTAAAAATTAGTGACATATCATTTTTCCAATCATAAATATTAGTCAGTATCCTATTTCGAGAATAATGTTTATATTAAACTCAAGATCAGCATCTTTTGTATGAGATACAAACATATTGTGGTTATATAGTCAGTTGTGCGCATATCATTCTCTAACATAACTATTTATTGTTCTATTATGTGATAAAATATTTTGACTATATAGTCTTTTTATTTCATTCTCCATCTCTTTTATATCATTAATTAAATAACTATTTTTAATCGTATACATACTTTAAATTTAGCTTAAATATAGATTATTTTTTTGGGATACTGTATTCTGTCTTCTTCAAAATGAGCTACAAATTATGAAATACTCGAATATGCTTTAGCAGATGATCTCTTAGCTTATATTAACACTGGAATTGATGTATCGTCAGGTGGAACTATAGAATGCAAGGCTCTGTTTACACAAATTAGGCGTGGAAAATTTAATGTTATTTATGGAGCTGAACAATCAGCTAATCCTTGAAACGAGATAATATTCAGATCGACAAAGGGAACAGAATCTAAATGACTTACAAATGCAATATATAATTATTATGTACCTTATAGTCCTCAACCTGACTTAATAGCTAATGTTACGTATACGCAGTCATTTACTTTCTCTCCAAATCAAGGAACAGCTACAGCAATTATTAATAATACTACGTACAACGGAGGAGGAAGTAATAAAAAAGTTACATCTTATCCTATATACTTATTTTGTGAGAACATAAGCAATTCTCCTGATCATGATAGATCAATGATGGGCCGTATATACTACTGAAGATACTATGACTCTTCAAATAAATTAAAAAGTAATCTAATACCAATTAAAAATAAGACAACAGGTAAAGTAGGTTTTATAGATTTAGTAAACAAAAATGTACTTTATTCTCCAACAGGAAATCTTAAAGGATCTGACACTACAATAGGTTGAGTCACTTGAGATTATAGAAGATCAATTATTAGTAGTTAAATAAAAGAGGATCGATTGATCCTCTTTTTTCTATCCTTTAGCTTCTCCGTTAGTGAAGAACTTCTGAATGTTTTCCATTTCAGCACAAGGTTCAGTGTAGAAATCTTCTAACTCTACAAACTTCAATCCTTTTTCTTCGCCTATTCTTTTTGCTTCTCTTTCTGCACATTTTTTGCATAAAGGAGAAATATATCTTTTAGAGATATACTTGGCTGGCTTACCACACAAAACGCATTTTTCTTCCATATCTGTCTCCTTAAATAACATTAAGATCACTTCTTTCATCTAATAAGTAAGATGAAACTTTATTGCCTTTTAACTGTAATCTACCAAAGCTATTCATATTTGCTCCAGCTTCATGTGCTAACAATACTGTTTTTCCACTAGCATCAGTTATTGACTCTGCATTAGTAGCAAAGTTATAATGACCTTGTAATACAGCAGTTAAACCTTTTGTATTCTGAATCAAGCTATCTGTTCTAGCTTTGTATCTGCTATCTGATTCATATGTAGACTTGCACATATGTGAAATTACCACAATGTAGTCGAAGCCATTTGCTTTAAGTTCATCAATATACTTCTGTACTTGAGCAAATAGTTTATGATCATCATAGAATACATAATCTCCATAAGACCATTCGCCATCATAGTAATTACCTTGACCATTAGGAGAAGGATAACCTACACCGATAATACCAATTCTCTTACTACCGATCTTAGCTGTTCTGTATGGCTTATAAACTAACTTACCATTTTTAAACATATTACAAGCAGTCATACTATTTTGCTTATTTAAGATCTTAATAGTTTCAGCATCATCTCCCCACTTCCACTCATGATTACCATAAGTAACAGCAAGGTATTCTTTTTCATTCATCTGCTCAGCTGAAATCATTCTACCTGTGTTTACATAATCATCGTAAACTCTGCATGGTCTAGACCAGTCTCCACAGTCGACTAATAACGCTTTAAC
>OCTW011462045.1_pt1 | contig 19473 bp, 13 predicted proteins | sample 1539671 | NCBI WGS metagenome assembly OCTW01 (sample SAMN02144230, study PRJEB22623) | gut metagenome | biome: sheep rumen | host: Ovis aries | place: New Zealand
GTCAAGATGTCCGTCGTCCTGTCGGTTTTTCTCAATGCTTACTTTGACATTGGAAAACGGGCGCAAAAGAGTTCTGACCACCGGGAGATCCTATTCATTGATGTACTCTCGGTCGAGGAATGCGCTGTGAATATAAGAGGCAATTGTCCCTTTTACTTCGCTGATCGAAGCCTTCATTCATCACCTCCCTCAAAAATTGTGTTCCCACATACTAGTGGGAATTTTCGCAATCAGATCAAGCGGGAAATTAACGCCATAGGGGAGTCTTTTTTCATGATCAGAGTATCAGTGACAAAATTTGCTTTATATCAGGTTAACTCTCTCTTGCTAATAATCGTTTGCATGAGTGATAGACTTATAGTCATTTTTATTAATGCTTGTGATTTTATTCTCAATTTTATCAATAATGATATCTTTAAGCCCGTTTAGAAATTTTACATATGCCTCCTGATTCCAAATATCATCCTCAATATTGGTGCGGTACTCCTGCTCAAGCATCGGTAATATTTCTAGATATAGAAGTAGATATAGTTTCGCTGTCATTTCATTGTTGGAGTCATTTTCAAATTCTCCGTGATATGGTCTTTGATATTCTACTGTTGTTTTTTGAAGTTTAACGCATATATTTTCATGTCCTGTATAGCTTAGATTCAATATCACCTGATTAAGTTTCCTACTTTCTAGCAGAAAAGATAATGTACTTATTACATTCATTACAGATTCACCGCTAGCAGATACCTTTGTCTGTTGATCTTCAGTATCGCCTCGAATTCCTTTTATTTCCTCCAACGTCAAGACCGCATTATTGGATGATGCACTTTCTATCACAGCATCGGAATTATAAACTCTATTGACAAGCCAAACAAAAAAGTCTTCCCTAAAATCAAAACCATTCTCACTGATTTCATTTTTATCCGTATATTTTAATAATTTACGAAGTAATTTTTTTGCGCGTGAGTTCTGATCGACAATATAATATATAGTCTCACGATATTTGTATACAATAATATTTCCTGATTTTGTAAGCGGCCTGTCTTCTGCTTGCGTATCTTGCACGGTTATCTGATCATATCTGTAATGAACCATGTTAAATACCACACTATCGTCATTCAATCTAACTTCTTTATCGTTTGGAAAAAGAATTTCTTTATGGAAATTAATCCAATATGTCGACGCTGTTCTTGTCTCATCTGGGACATCCTGTTTCAACTTATTCAAAATCTCTTCCAAATCGGAAGTTTGTGTATCTCTCCATCGCGTTGTTGCACTCATCTATGCTCCTCCAACTGCACTGCAACGGTATTATAGGAAAACCTAATCCTTCCATGACTTTTTGGACTTATTTCCGGTGTAATAATAATCTCGGCACTGTTATCAACTGGAGCTCGTTGTAATGTGATTAGAAATTTTTCTTTCATGTCCACATTTTGAATTTGTCCACATAAAGTCATTAAGTCAATGCAAAAATCACCATTCTCATTAATACGCGCTCCTATACATTCTCTACCCAATTGATAATCTGCTTGGGCAATCTTAGGAATTATTATTGTTGTGCCGGTAAAAAATTTCTTCGGTCCCCGGATAAAAACTGATAATTCCACCTCCGACATATCTAATTCATTAAAATGGATCGCTGGTCGGCTATTTATTTCAGCTTTCTCATTGCGATGTGAAAACATCACTCTAACATCAGAAAATAAACTGTCTACTATTGCATCAATTTTAGCAATTGCTACACTTACTACCAGCTCAGAAACTGAAAAATATATTGTGATGCAAACATCATATGCCTTATCTTCTGGGATAAAGGACATTATGGAAAATGGATTAAAATAATGGGCTATAAATAAACTAATAACCGCTCCGATATACGAAAATACAAGCCGCAGGAGCCAAACTATTCTTTTGCTCAATTAGATGTACTCCCTTAATATCGAACATATGATAGAGTTTACCTTCTCCTCAGAATTGCAAATCCCAACTATTCCATTTACCTGAACAAATATGGTATTTAATGTTCCGTTATTGTCTCTTCCCGATAAATATATGCGTTTTATTTCAATTGACGAATCTTCAGTGAAGGATCGGATATATTCATACAAATTCAGTACACTCGCTGAATTATTTTTTGTGGCATCAATCAGATGATCAAGTATGGCATTGATTTCAGCATCATCCTCCATCATCTCAATTTTGTCAATTTTCCAGTTTCCTAACTCCAGAAACCTAGAAATTAATCTTAGCATTATTTCAGATGTGATCGAAACCTGATGATATCCAAAAGCAATATTTTTCTTGACAAACGAATAATAATCTTCCCGCTCATCCCAGGGAATACAGACAACGTCTTTGGCGTGCTTCCGTGCCGTCCAAAAGATTTTTTCTTTATTGTACTCCATACAGACGACCTTCCCTTCCAATGTTTTGGGCTATTATTGTAGCAGCAATTTGTTCAAAATTCCATTGACAATCTGACGTTTATTTGTGCCATTTTTATGGCATACAAGATATCCTTTGGTTTCGTCCTGCTTTCTGGTGTTATCTATATTTATACATTATCCGTTCTTGTAGCAAACGCAGCCTTCATAATACAGCTTCTCAATTCTTATAGTGTTGCCTTCACTCCACCCCCAGAGCCTTAAACACAGCGTCTTCCGCGCTGTTATAAAAGATAATCTGAAAACTCCCCATCAGTTCCGGCGGAACAGTTCCCAGATCCGCCGCAGATGTAATCGGCAACAACACTTTCTTTGCACCGGAATCAAGACATACCTGCAGCGCGTTTGCCAGATCCTCTACCTTGATCAGTGTTCCGCTAATGCTGATTTCACCAAGGATCGCAAGCGTGCTGACTGCCGGTTTCCCGAGCGCGATAGAGCACAACGCAATCAACGTCGGAAGTGCCAGCTTATCGGTCATCCCAATCCCCTGCAGATCCTGATATCCAACGATGTAGTCTTTATTCGTCGTACTGATGGATCCACTTATCCGTTTTCCGTTTGCCTTAAGGAAATTGAAAGCAGTATTTGTGGCTTCCTTGGCATCCCGGTCAGACCCCAGACCAGTACGTTCAAACTTTCCGTTTCCCGGAAGCATCTGTGATTCCAGCCGGAATACGCCGATCATTCCAGACTTGCCATGGGATACCGTGTATACCTGTCCCGGATTGCACATACCTTCCGGAATCAGCTTGCCGCCTCCCTGCTCTGGAACCGAGACATATTTTTCCTCAAAGGTTTCGTTGTCGATGTAGCTGAAGTTCACATCGTAAAACTCCATGCCGCCAAGCTTCTTGAGCTGCTCTTTTACGCGGCGGCGCATTTCCAGTGCCATTGTCAGACACTCAGCTACATCGTCTTTTGTAAAGCTGCCATCCGGGTACAGGAGCTTAATGTACCCGTCCACCATCTTACGCACAGCTATGGTGTCTCTCTGATTCAGATTCCGTCCAAGTCTGAAATACTGGTCCAGCGCATCACCATAATTTTCCTTGCGCAGTTCCCGAATGAATTCCGCCAAATAGTCCGTGATGAAGCCATAGTCATCCGTAAAGTGTTCCGGCCGGAATTTGGGAATCTCCCAGCCGGGATTGTAGCAATGCATGCGGTCAAGGAATGCGGTGTCTGTTCCCATCTCCGGCGGAAACGGATCAAAGAGACTGGAGGTCTTGAGAAGCACATCCACGCTCTGATTGATGTTGCCGACAAAGACCATGGAAGCAGAGGCAGAGATCTCCTCTTTTCCACGCGCAAAGGATCCGGACGCCATGTAGTCCTTCATGATCTGGACGCCATCCTTATCCTTGAAGTTAATTCCAGCGACCTCATCAAAAGCGACACAATCCCAGAGGCCGACCAAGCCGACCTGACGCCTGCCCATGTTATAGAAGAGGTTGGCAACCGTTGTCTGCCCGCCGGACACAAGAATACTGTTGGGAGAGATCTCCTTATACAGATGCGATTTTCCGGTGCTGCGCGGACCAAGCTCGCAGAAATTGAAATTATTCTCCACCAGCGGCAGCATCCGGTTCAGAAGCAGCCATTTCTCGCGATACGTGAACTCATCTGGCTCCATACCGGTGGAACGGAGCAGGATATCGAGCCATTCGTCCTTGGTAAAGGCTTTTCTGCCCTCTTTCAGTTCATCAATATCTACATGTGGCATCTGGATCGGTGTCAGAGATCGAATGCGAATTGGTGAAAAGTCCTTTTTCTTCTTGTACTTGACACCAGCATCATTAAATTCTCCATACCCTTCGACATCTGCATCTTCATCCGACTCATATTCCAACTGCACGATACACCAGATTCCTCCGCAGAGAAGGCGATCGTATTTCTCCGGATATGTCTCATCGATCGGAATACCGGTAAGACCCAGATTGGTAAAGGATGCCTCATAGCGATCTTTCTTCAGATTCAGCTGTACAGAGATCATGTCAATGACTGTATGAGAGCCATGCTGCCGGAGCTTTGACAGAACCTTCTGCGCCTCATCCGGGCGGACATAATTATTCGCAAGAATTTGCTTTACACTCTCCATGCCGGACTGCAGGATTTCTTCGTCATCCGAGCTGCAGTACTGCCCTAAAAGGAATTCCAGCACGTAAACCGGGACATTTGCCCCTTCCTTGATCTTCTTTGTCAGATCCTTGCGGACAATCTTCCCGTCAAAGTGTTCTCTCAGTTTACTCCGGATCTCATCTCTCCGGCTTTCCTTTACCTCTGTATCGTCCATAACACAAACCCCTGTCTAACTTTATACGCCGAAGCCAAAATCATCGGTAAACGGCAGATCCATGATCACCTGCCTGCTCTGCACCTCTGCCCCGGTTTCATCCTTCAGGATTCTTAAGAAGTACTTGTGATCACTTCCATATGCTTTTTTCTTGATATCAAAATGCAGTGACACCATCCGATCTCCCGGGTTCTGGGACGAGCTGTCTGCGATATACAGGACTTCATTGGAGATTACCTCCCCATCATCCGCTTCAAAACGGATACGATATGTTACTGCCTTTACAACGTCACTTACCGGCTGCTCTTGATAGAAGTCCAGTTTCAGTTTGAGATTTGTGACCTTCCGGATATCTGTGATCAGATTGAGCTTAACATCCTCGGTTTCCACTTTTCCCTTCTGGGTCTTTACAAATACGCAGGGAACGATCATTTCCTGCGGAGACGCGCCGCCATGAACATAGTTCATCCCTCCTCCGCACTTGAATACACTCATGCCTTTGGCTAGCGATATCCAGCGTTCATCCTGATTCTTCAATGCATCCCCAAGCGATACGGAATAAACCCCATCGGCATCATTTCTGGAGTCGCTGATGATAAACCGGCGATCCGTAAAGGCGATCTTCCCGGTCATATTTTCCAGCTTATCCGTCTCCTCCAGCTTCCTGCGGGTATAGATAAACCCATGATCTGATGTGATCAGGAACCGGTATACATTACCGCTCTTACTGAGCGTCCGGACAATCCCGAAAACTTCTTCAATAGCTTTGTCGGTTGCATCAAAAACACTGTTCTCTGTCTTCATTGCCTCACCGGTCGCATCAATCCGGTTATGGTAAATGTAAATAACCTCTTTTCCGGCAGTGAAGCTGCGAAGCTCCTTGCTCTTCATCTGTTTCAGTGAGTCATAATCGATTGCCACAGCATTCCGGTTCCTTGCCTGCAGGATTTTCTCACGATAAGCAGTAGAGGAAGTCGGATTGCCATCCGCAAGAACCTGCGGTGCCTTTCCGTCGGTCATCGTAATCGTATCATGCGGCAACAGCTCCGCCATTCCAACCATGGTGATAGAAGGAAGCGCCGTCAGCATCGGTTCAATCGATGCATCCATATTGGGATCTTCTCTAAACTGTCCACACAGCTCCTTCGCTGCTTCATATCGGAATGCATCTGAGACGATCACTGCCACCTTCTCTTTCACTGTTGAAACTTTTCTCGAATAAAAGCGGCTCTGTTCCGTGATGACATAATGCATGGCGTTTTCTGCATACGCTTCATTCCATGCATAGACCAATTTTTCGAGATAATCGGTCCGATAAATATTTTCAAGAAGATCTGACAGTTTCTCAAAAGCAGAGGTATCCTCCATCCGATCCAGATTGGTAATAAACTTCCGGTAAGCGGTATCGATCTGATAATCCTCTGCCGTATAGGATTCAATCAGTTCCTTCAGTGTGCTCTTCGGTGCAAAGCCAACCGCATGGAGCAGAGAAAAACCTGCCAGCAGAGCCTGATACTGTGGCTTTCTTGCAAATCCAAAATGAAGTCTCAGACGTTCTTCACAGATTTCCGGGATCGAGAACCCGTTGATCTGTGCCTGCAGGTCTTCCGCCACCTCACGCTCGCAGAGCCAGCGAATAATAAGGTCATCCACCAGCAGGAAGGAGGATGTATGGATCAGCTCCTCCAACGGAACATCAGCAAGCACATCTGCCGCATGCAGTTCCTGTGCTGCTAATTCCGACAGCTCGTCATAGCTCTCCTGATACAGGACATTGTTCTTCATATTCTCCAGAAGAACGGCGATATTGCTCGCCTTACTCTTCATATCGTCCTGCGCATACTGCTTCCAAACATTCGGAACCTGCGTGAGCTGATCCTTAAATGTATCGACTGCAAACAGTGACATCACCAATCTCAGGAGGCTGTGCTTCGGATCAGAATAGCCTAGCCTCTCCTCACAAAGCTGCCAGAAGCTTTCCGTCAAACCAAGTGCATCAAATTTCTGAATGATCACCTGTTCCCGGATATCTCCATAAGTCAAAACCGCATAGAAAAGATCATCTACCGTCGTATTCCTTGCATCTGCTGCCACGCAGAGCGCAATCAGCGTAATGGTCTTTTCATTTTCTGATTCAAGATCCATCTCCTGCGCGCGCTCGATAAATGCATTGGTGCGTTTATCCGCTTCTTTTCTCTCTGCGGCATTTAACTTCTGCTTCCCGGCTCCAAAGAAAACATACAGGTCAGACAGAGCTCCGCGCAGACGCATCGGGATATGCAGATCTGCCGCAATGAGCGACAGCTTGTCCGCGAAGAACTGCCTCGAATACAGAAGGGTGTCTTCCAGATGGTTCTGTGATACATCCGGCTTGGCAAAAGGCGCATAGACAAGATATTGGCTCTCCGGGTCATCATGCTCCAATGTGATCTTCGCCCGGAACGCATTGCGATCCGTAAGATGCAGGGCCTTCACCTGTCCAAGCTTCAAATCATCTACCGAATCCTCAAAGGCTCCCGTCGTGTCATACCAGAAGACAAGCCGTTCCCCGGAGGAAAAGACTTCATTCAGTTTTTTCTCAATTTCTGAGAGGTTCAACTCATCCATGAATTACCCACACGCCTTTCTTTCTTGATCCTTCCCGCGTGATCACACCTTTACTGCGAAGAACATTCAGTGCATACTGAACGCCGGCTCTTGACAAGCCACTGTGAGAAGCCATCTCATCCATTGTCATCTTCGGGTTTTCCTTAATAAGAGTTAGTAGCCGCTGTTCTGTCTCACTAAATTCAGGTTTGTCATCGATATTTTTATTGTCGGCGCCCCTTTTTTTACTAGTATTTAGGTCTTTTTTACTAGTATTTACCGCTTCAGTACCGGTTTCTATACTAGTATTTTGGTTTTCTTGGTTAGTTTCTTGGCTAGTATTTATCTTTTCTTGGTCAGTTTCTTGGCTGGTATTTCCTGTTTCTGTGCCAGTACGAATTGCATCTGAAGCATTATTGTCATTCTGTTTCCGGTAAATATTGATTCGCAGATCCACCTCACCACCAATAAATTCCGGCGCTTTCAGTCCAGCCTCCTGCACCTCCCGAATAATTCTTGGAATACCACTGCCCCAGTGCTCGATCAGATGCATGTACGCAAAAGCATTTGCGATAGCCTCGTTCCGGATTCTGGAATACCCCTTTTTCATCCTTTCTATAGTCTGACCCATCGGCAGCTTACCCGGCGACGTGATTTCAAGCCGGTCATCATACACCGCAATCTGTGTATTGTTATGATCCAGATAGCTGCGATGAACGGCAGCGTTTACGATTAGCTCTCGGATACTATCCGGTGGTATCTCATAAATATCCTGCCGGTAGATGCCAACAAACTTTGCGCCCAAGTGAATATTACGAAGGACATATTGAACCGCATTATCAACCTGCAGCCAGAGCGGACCGGAATACTCTCTGCGGTCCACAAAAACTGCTTTTGTCGAGCCTTTGAAAACCCCACATTGCATTACGGTATGGATCGGGCCAGTTCCCGTCAGAATATAGAAGGCATTTGTCGGGTAGTATTTCCCGTCCTTTTCCGCAAGAATTCCCCACGAAAGAAGCTGCTGCGGGCCAACTTCCCTGACTTCCTCCTGATGAGGCGCATGCTTTAATGCCTGCTTTTTCATTTCCGCGCATAAAGCATTGATCTCATCATCTGTGACATTCCATCCGGTGCTGATAATCTGATCAAAAGATCTGCTGCTGCCCTCCAGCATCAGTTCCTTGATCATATACTCATCCGCAGGCCGGCTTGTACCTGCTACACGGACATAGACTCCCGCCTCTTTCCCAAAAGATTTGATAAAATATGGACGCTGTCTGCCTTCTGAAATGTCTGCAATGATGATGGTTTTGCCCTCAAGCGTCTGCAGATAAACATCTGGAATAATCGCCGGTTCGCAGCTATCCGATATCGCTTCCGTGATCGCATCGATCTCCGAAAAAACCTCCTCTTCAGGGATGCCTTCAACCTGATGCGTTTTATCATCGACACCAAAAATAATCCTGCCGCCTTCGCCATTCGCAAAGGCGACGACGGATTTCATATATTTGATGCTGTCTTTCGGACGTCGCACCTTGAATTCCAGATTTTTGGATTCCCCGGCAAGGATTTCCTCTAACGTCATATTGCAATTCCCCCTTACTTGATTGGAGCAAGGATCTGATACTTCTTACCATTCCGATCCGTCTGTACCTTCTCGTAATTGACCTTTACGCCGTCATCCAGATCAATAGCAATCCGTTCATTTGACATATGCTCAAGACGCTCTTCGTAGTCAATCAGCTCTTCCAGTTGTTTCTTCAGATGCTCCTGACGCTTTTCCTCTGTGCTCTTCCCCTTTGCGTCCGAGATGTGATCGAGCATCATATCAATCGCACGGAACTCGGTCTCATACTTCTGCTGAATCTGCTGGGCATAGAGCAGAACCCGTCCGGTGGTATCCGCATCCCAGCGGTGCATATAGACCAAAGCCTTGAATGCATTTTCTTTGCCACTGTCAAACAACCAATAGATCGGCCGCTTGCCGGATCCTGTCACAGAATAGGTCTTGCAGTGATCCTTGAAGAAATCATTCAGCATGTAGTTGCGAATGACCTCCCGGCTGTTCAATCCCTTGTTGCCAAGTGCCTTGGCAATGAAATCAAGGTTCTCATCCAGAGTTTCAGCTCCGTAGACAACAGTCAGGAATTCGCAGATCCGCTCTACCACATCATCATCGAGATTCTGGTCCGTGATCAGGATCACATTATCCTGATCAGGAAGGAATGTCTTGTAGACAGACTGAACTGACTTCCAATCACCACCAGCATAGATCAGACCCTCCTTGTCGAGAGAGTAGCGGCCAAACATGCATCCGATGGCATAGGAGATCAAAGAACGTATATCACGTCCAAGATCTGCCTTGCGAACAGTGACATCCTTATCCTCTTCATCCGGTTTCAATTCGTCCTGTAGACCATATATGTCAATAAAGATCCGATTCAACTCTTCTTCATTCTTCTTCAGTTGATTAAAACGCGCCTCTGCGTCCATCTCCCATGAATGGTAGGCATCAGAAAGACGATACGTCCACTCATCCACAGGAACATCAGCGTAACCTACGCCAGATTTATATGAAATGAGCGGATGTACTTGGAAATTCCATGACATTTCAAAAGCATCCCAATCTATCGTCGAAGCATCAATGTTTTCTCTAACTAAATGATCTACTGATGCTTTTTTCGCCGTGTTTTCTATTATCGGTATTCTAACCAAGTCCCCATTAGTAAAGCTCATAGTAGGATTCAGTGCTTTCAAGTACTCTAGTGAAACTTTAGAGCAAAGTAATCCAATATAATAAATCAACCAATCCTTCTTTTCCGGAAATGCCGATCTACTAGTATCATCAAAAATATATCCTGGGGATTTATATTTAACTGCAAACTTATTTGTACTTATTTTGTTCCATGTTAATCCTTCTTTAAAGTACCATTGCGTATTCTGTGGCCGGGCAGCCAATTTTCCTTTTGCGTTTTTATACTTTTTTATCTCTTCTCCATCATTCTGCCAGTTCACTACATAAGTATTGTCTGTTGACCATTTTCTAAATAATCCGCCACTGTTGCATGGATACCACTTATATCGATGATTTTTAGTATCCTCCGTACTTGTCATATCAAATCCGATTTTGTTGAAATTCACTTCGCTCCATATCCGCTGAAAAATATCATTATTTCCGGTAGCTAACCCAGCGCATGGTGACGCAAGAGTTCCAAAAAGAGGCGATCCATCCCAGTAATGGCACAATGTGTTTCTACTCAGCCAATACACAACAGGCACCTCTGGGATTGAAAAGAATGTTTCTCTACATGCGGAATACACCGATTTTCTTTGTAGGAAAGCTTTTTCTTTTTTGTCTTGACTTTTGTACTCGGTTAATCTTTCGTATGTTCCATTACAGCATTTTATGTTGTACTTTCTAAGCACAAAAGCAACAGTCTGGACAATTTCTCCTGATATCTCTTCAAATGCTCTCGCCCCAAGATGCAAAAGGTTTACAATATCAAAACACAATACATTTCGTCTTAATGCTTCTAAGCTACTTATAAACATCCAGCCATGCATCGTAATCATTGACTGAAGTCCTTTTTCTTTTACATAGGCAGTGCATTTTTCTATAAATACGCCAAATAAGTCAGTCTTACTATTCGGAAAAAATGTCTTTACATAATCGTTGATTATTAAATCTAATCCACTCATGGCAGCATATGGTGGATTTGTGCACACCACCCAATACTTCTCTGCCATCACCTCACCCTGATCAATGAGCTGTATCAGCCTCTTTGATGCTTTCTGAGTCCAGTTCAGGCTTGTCTGTCCAAGGGTTTCCTCTGGCATTGCAAATCTTCTTAGCAAATCCCAGTCCATCTCCGGAATGTTCAGAATACTGCCGTATTCTTTGGCATCATGAAAGAGCTCCACCAGCTTTTCTGCCTGTGATAGAGCTTTTGCCTTTTCGTCTGGAGACAAGTTCTCTCCCATCTCCTGAAGCTGATTTTTTGTGATGCCATTGCTCTCCTGAATGGAGTAGACATGCGCTTTGAAACCGCTGGTCAGGATACGGCGGTTATACTGTCTTGCCTTCATCATGACGGCAAAATAGGCAAGCTGATACGCACGGTCATCGATGTCGAGGCCGTAGATGTTATTTTCCAGAATCGCTTTTGCTGCTTCGCGCTCGCTGTAACCAACAGAGGTATAGATCTGCTCCAACACGTCGAATATGTAGACAAGGATATGTCCGCTGCCCATACAGGGATCCAGGCAGGACAGATCCTCTGGTTTGAGCGTTGCATACTCCTCGCGGATCTTGGCAAGCTGCTGCTCCACTTCTGGCTCCTGCTTTGCCTCCGGAAGGTAATATTTCCAACCGAACTTCTCAGCCGTCTCCTTCTCATCAACATCCGGATTCAGCCCTCTCAAGTGCTCGATCCAGAGCCTGCCAAGGCTGTTCTCCACCATGTAGCGGACGATCCAATCCGGCGTAAAGAGCTGGGTCACCGCGGGAAGCTCGTCCTTCGTCACCTTTTCTTTCTTTGCAAAAACCTCCGCCTTCAGTTCTGAGTTGTAGTACTGATAAATCCAGCCAATGATCTGAACCTGATCTTTCCAATTCTCTTCCGGAATGTCATTCACCAGATGATGGATGATGCCGTCCTTGTCGATAAAGGACTGCCGCATCAAGAGTTCCGATGCATCGTCTATTGCCTCAAAGATACCCGGAAGTACCTCATGAAGCCGATTACACATTTTGAACAGCAGAAAACGGAACAGCTTGTTGTTGTCATGCTCCTCCTTCCACGCAAGGATCTGCTGTGTCTCCGATTCGGAATACTCCAGACTTCCATCAAACGGCGTCGATACCAGATCCGGATCCTGCTTTCCCGATTCTACAGAGGAAAGCAGGCGGACATCCAGCGGTGCGTACTCATTCACTTCCATGTAACGTATGGCAATGAGGCGGTTGAACCAGTCATACGCGGACGATTCGATGAAGTTTCGATAAGCAGACTGGTAGTTGCTTTCTTTCCCTGCCTTTCGTATTTCCTCCGCCAGCTGCTCTCTCTGGTGGATCGCCTTTCCCTTGATGGACACCGGATGATCTGCCCCGATGTCAAAATACTTCACTTCATTCGTTGAGGCAGGCATAGGATCAGAGATTCCATCTTCCGTAATTCCCAGAAGTCCCAGTCTGGTCCGTATATCTTCCATGAGTTTGACTCTTGCCCATACCGCAAAATTTTTGATGGCTGTCTTATCCATTTCTATCCTGCCTCTCTCAATACACTCTTACCAGCGGTTCAAAAGCGGATAACAATATCCGTATCGCTGTCCAGTTCCTTTTCGATTCTGTCACGAAGCTGATCCATATACTGGTTCAGGCTGCGCTCATCTTTGATTACCCAAATATTGGATGTCAGATCACTGACCATCAGATTCTTGGTTTTCCTTGCATACGGCTTTGTAAATTCATGTACACAAGGATCAGGTGAATCAGGTTGGTCTTCCGGAGTTACCGGATTGCCTTTCTTTTCAGAAGCCTTGGCAGCCGCTTCTGCCGTAAGTTTCGCAAATTTATCCAAATAGGTCTTTAAGAGGCTGTCTGCCTTATCCTTAAAGCCCAGCATATCGGAAATATCATTCTGTTTTTCAGCGCGATCCGACAAGTCTGCAAATTTGCCCAGAACCGTCCCCTTGTATTGTTCTTCGAATGGCTGGCCTTCCAGCGCATTGAGTGCTGTCTGCCGGTCAGAGTCAATGACCACCTTTACCGGTTCCAGCTTCTCATCCAGAATACGTCCATAAATTTCAATGAACTGCTGATACAGTTTCGGCAGATCCTTGATTCTCTCATAGGGCATTTGGCAGGTCACAATATCACGGATCTGATCTACGACCTTCCGGATCTCCGGATCAGTGATATGCTCCTTGCTGTTCTCATAGAGCTTTAATGTCTTCAGGCCTTTCTCCTGGAAAATGCTCCGCTGCGTATCACTGTGATAGAACGTGATAACCGGAGCCAAATCCTCCGCGAGATCAAGGAAGTCATCTCTGTGCTTATATACCCAGTCAAAGAAGGAAGCTTCCTCATTCATCCCGGAAACACCGGACAGCTGCCTTGCGGCAGACTCCAGCGTTCCCCGTCCCGGAAACTGCGGAACGTACCGCTGTTGCTCCAGCATGCCCTGAATCTCCCGGATGAGGTTTTCTGCATCATGCTTAAAGGTTGCCATCACTTTGTCAGCGTCAGCACTCACCTCGGTATGGTTAAAGAGTGCCTTAATGATATCCTTCACTGCCTTGATCTTCTGCTGATCAATCGTCGGCTTTGCGCGGAACAGGATCTTTTCATCATATCGGCGTGACGTGAAGTAGGAGGTTAGCTCCTCTGGCTGTCTGTTGAACAGTGTCACCGGCTCCTTATCGACGGTTGCACTGATGATTCCTTCTTTAAACAGCTTTGCGACCATCCATTTCGTGTCGGTTTCCTGATATCCATACGGAGGCTTGCTGAAACTGTCAAGGATGCTCTTCATGGAAATTATAGTGTGGACAGAAGTCACATTATGGATGTATTCCTGCACTTCCTTCACAGCCAGACGATTTTCCTCATCCTGCGCCTTGATATCAGGACTCATCCGATTATCCTTCCGGAACAGGTTTTTGATGTCGATGTCATCCTCCGGCTTCGTGATATAGTCCAGCTTGTAATAGATATTTCCGACCAGCCTGCCCAACGCTTCGTTAATTCTGCCCACGGCATCATGGGTATGAATATCCGTCACATGTGCTCCACTGATAAACAGCTCTGCGCTTCCAATCGCCTCTTTCATGGAGTCAATCGCGCTGTTTTTGGCCTTCCCAGCTTCCTGCATCTTTGTGGCACGAATGACAGTGGATTTCCCTTTTTGCGGATCTGCCACATTCCGGATATAATCCTCAATCTTCAGGGCATTCTGCATGTCACGGTAGTAAACCGCGTTATCATTCGGCAGGCGCATGACAACCTCCTGTGCGGTAGACAGGATCGTCATAGAATTGTCATCCGTTCCAATCACAGAACCGCTTCCAGTATATTTTGGCGTGACGATCCGCAGAGTGATCGGATTATTCTGGCTGTTCTTCGCCGGACGGTTGTCCACAAACTGGTTGTAGCCAAACGTATAGCGACCGTTAAACTTTGGCACCCGATACCGCGCATTCGGATAGATGCTGTCAAATGTCATCTTGGTAATGGCAGCGATGACATCCCCCTGCTGAATATTCCGGTCACGGATCGCGCGGTTAATATCCTGTTCCTCATCGGTCAGAAATTCATAGGTATCCTGAATCTGCGCAACCAGAAGGCTTCTCGTGAGAAGCTGCAGGGATTCTTCCACCTTCTGTCTAAGAACTGCCTTGTCCTCATGGATATCCGTTACCATGAAATTCATGATGTTATCCACAGTCAGAGGGATACCGTCGATGTACTTGAGAAGGAACAAGGTCTTCAGAACATTGACCGCAAAGCAGTCCTCTTCATGGAGCGGGTTGATCCGATCACTGTCCTCCGCCCTCTGGATGACCGATGCATGGGTGTGATCCAGAAACTTTAGCAGGTTGTCATAGAAGCTGTAGAACGGAATCAGGACACCTTCCTCCTTGTTCTCCACCTTCTTGGCAGCCTCCTGAAAGGCGCCCAGCATGGAACGTTCTCCTTCAGAAAGGTGCTTTCCCGACGCACTGTTCAGTCGAATTGAATTCAGCACATCAGCGAGCAGATGAAACTGATACGGCAGGAATGGATACACCGCCGCAAACTCATCCGCACTGTGAAGCTTCCGCATTTCATAGCCATTGCCCTTAAATACGACAGCATTCTGGATGCGCGTCTCATCAGATTCATACAGAGCTTTGAGCGTAGTTTCTCCAACCTCGTTCTTCTTCAGGATTCTTTCCCGGATGACCTCATCCGCATTGACGGAGGTCAGAGAAAGTCTTGTTTTAAACCTGCCCTGAATCTTGGAGAAGTCGTTTCTGCTCTCCGTGCTGGCATCCATATTTTCCATCATGGAATCGATGTCTTCCTGTGCGGTGACAACGATCCATGCCTTCCCGCGGCAGCGCGTTCCAAGTTCTTCTGTCATCGTCTGAAGGTTCAGCATCAGTCGGGAATCTGTGCTGATGAACTGGCCGATCTCATCCACGAGAAAGACCACTCTCTGCCCGGACTTCTCAATATACTGGTGCACCCGCTCGGCAAAATCCTCAATGGCGATTTCATAATTGGACGTCGTAGCTGCCTTGGTCCAATCCATTGCTTCCTGCTCAGACATCCGCCCCATGGTGGCAAGGGTCTTTGCGACCTTTCCCCGGATCACACGGAATTTGTTCCGCTCCTCAAGCCACTCCTTGCCATTTAATTCCTTGAAGGTATCCTTGAACTTCTGATAATTTCCCTCTTCATCCAGTGTCCGTTCCAGATCTGCAAGGGCAGGGTTTGCCCCGTCATAACCGAGCTTCTCATTGAAAACACGGTTGAACACCATCACGATGGCATTACTGTCGGATTTTGCAGATGCAGTACTCTTGGAATCCACGTTAAAGAGGATTGCCTGTGTCGGTGTATGAGCAGCGCGTTCCATATCAGCAAGGATCGTCGAATTGTCTTTGAGATTATCCTTGTCTCTGAAATAGTCGATGGCATTCTTGCCGTCCACCACAGTATTGTCGAGAATGTAGGACAGGATTTTCAGGAAGTGTGATTTACCACTTCCAAAGAAGCCGGAGATCCAAACGCCCATTTCATCGGTTGGTGTATCAATGCTCCGCGCATAATTTTCAAAGAAGTCCCGGAAATGCTTTCTCAGCTCTCTGGTGACTACGTATTCTTCCAGTTCCTGCTTTTTGTCACTGTCCGCGATCTGTCCGACCTTGATAACCCCTGTAATCGGACGATCGATTTTCTTAGCGAACATGTCATAGATTCTCATAGCCTTGCTCCCTCATAAAATTATCGTGTACCCAATCTCACGCGATTTTCTGATATATTGTCCCGTCTTCCAGAATCCTATATTCTGTTCTAGAATTATAAGAACTTTGAATCTGGCCAATAACATCCTTATATCTCTTTTCCGGCGATCCCTCTCCAAGAAGGTTCTGCACATCTTTCATGACTGGATCCAGCCTTGATGTTCCCCTCTTATTTGCCAGCGCCGTTAATTTTCCATCCAGTTTGCCGATGATAATGTTGTGAGCTTTGTAATGGTCCGTTAGATCTTCTTCAATATAATCGAGATAGGAATTTTCAAAGTTCTGAGATAAGACAATCTCCATGATAGAGCAGATGCTGTACAGATTAATCGCCTGATTATAACTGTTCAAATCATCAAGCAAGCCATATGCGAGATTCTTGGTTTTATCATCATTTAGCCGGTTCATCAGATCAGGAAGAGGCATGCCTCTATCTTCCAATTCTGCCATGACCCGCTTGTTCATATCCCGGTAATAAAACTGGATATTCCTTTCCGCCACAATTTTCGCATGTTGAATAGTCGCAATCGAGGCTGTACGCTGTTCTGCAGCATTCATGATTGCAGGATAATTCACATAAATTGTTCGTACTGCCTGCATCTCGGCATAAATCTCGCATTCCTTATCACTGTAAAGAAAGTTCAGAACCTGATCCAGTTTTTTCTGAACCTCTTCGAGATTCTGATTGATCTGAGCAAGGAAATATTGACTCGTTACAACAGAAAGAGCCGTAAACAGGCCAAGCAGAGCCAGTGCACTTTCTGATGTCGGGATAAACGTGGCCTGTCCCACAAACTTTCCATTATCTGGTTCCTTCACTACAGAAAGATAGCCATTTCCATGCTGCACTAATGCTCCAGAGATACCTTGCGGAAATTCAACGCGGAAAGTTCCTTTCAAGGCATTTCCTGCAACTGCCTGGGGCAGATACTGCAGCAAGCCAGAAACCTGTGCAGCTGTACGGTTGTCAATCTTCCTGAATCGGGCATCTGTTTTATAATCAATAGCCTCATCTACCCGGTTCAGCTTTACTACATTATTGTCAATAATCGCCAAAGAATTATCTTGCTCACTCATACGCTTTGCTTCCTCATGTACTATCATGTCAGCGCTCTACAATTGGAAATGCGCGGTAATAGTTATCCTCTTTCATTTCGCCGAAGATATGAAGAGAACTTCCTGTATACTTTCCCGGATAAAACAGAATAACCGGGCAATGATCCATCACCTGATGCAGGTTATTCAGGATCTTATGACTGCGCAGAATCGGATAACATTTGCCTACACCGGTCAGAAAGACAACTGCATCATCTGGTGTGTTGTCCACGATATAGTTCACGATCAGACTGTCCGACTCATCAAATTTCAGGATATCTGAAATCGAGGCAAACACATACTCTGTTCCTTCTTCTTCCTCCAGATCCTTCAGATCATCCAGTACATCCTCATCCTGCAGCAGTTTAAGGATCAGCTCATAGAGGTCATAGACAATCAGCTCGTATCCAAACTTCAGCATGGTATTCGTTTCCTGAAGTTCCCGGATCCGCTCACGGACTTTCAGCTCATCTGCCGGGTCATAGTCAAATACATAGTACCCAACTTCATTGCCCAGGCCAGTATTACTGCGAAAGTCCTCCTGCCGCATCTTCTTTTCCAGAATATCCAGCCGTTCTTCAATTGTTTTCATTCCCGTTCTCCCGCCAGAATTTTGTAAATTCTGGCCAGCCCCTCTGACTGAAGAAAATCTTCCATCTCTTTATCCAGAATCGGGCGGATGATCTTCCGCTCTGTTCCAGACTCTGACAGCATCTCCGCTTCCTTCAACATGGATTTATAATTATCTCTTGCCTTTTTGATTCCGGCATCCGTCCATTTTGCCGCGTTTTCATCCTTTTCCTGTAGCCGGTGGAAAAATCCCATGATGTCGCTGTCCCGCAGAATATCGTCATGCTGAATCAGCTTTTCCCGATAAACCGTATCCATAAATTCCAGAAAAGAATGATCTGTCAGCATGACCATCACAATGCAGAGCAGCTGCTGATTATCCATATTCCTAGTGGCAAAAAAAGATAAATACGCCGAATCTACTGCATTAATTCTGCGCGTCACAGCCTGCGCAATTTCCTTGCTTCTAGATGCGCTGGAAGCGTTAAAAATATTTTCATCAAGACTTGCCTTACCAATATCAGCTGTCGTCAGATCTCCAGCAAGAATTTTATCGATGGCAGTCTTAATCTCACGGTACCAGAGACGATCTCTTGTTCGACAGGGATACCGCTGATTAAGAACACTTACTGTTATCATGCAGAACCCTCCTATAATTCGTCATAGTCCACCGCATCAGAAACACCGCGATCAAGTCGCTTGATCTCCTGATCGATCAGCTTTCCAAGTGTCCGCAGCTCTTCTTCTGAGAGGGTTACACCTTTTCCCAGTTTCTCGTGATCAGGACTCCATTCCCGGATGTCGTACTTCGCTTTCCGCCCGTTCCACGAAACGAGATTCAATTCCTTGGTCCAGCCCTTGGATGATTCCGAAATCACGCCTACAGATGTCTTAATATCAAATGAAAAAGAATCCTTATCAACCATCCTGATTCTCCTTTTTGTAATCGATAGAATTTAAGTCCAGTTCCAGAATGTCATCCACGGAGCAATTGAAAACAGCGCAGATCTTTGCCACGCTTTCGAGTGCGATCGGCTCTTCTTTGCCCATCTTGGCGATGATATTCGTGCTGACCTTTGCTCTGCGCATAAGGTCACGCTTGTTCATCTTCTCATCAATTAACTTTTTCCAAAGCCTATCGTAGCTGACTCTCATCGGGCACCTCTTCACATGGTTAGATTTTGAAAAATGATAAGACAAAAAATTGATGATTTTATCTTACCATTGTAGTGTTATTTACTCAACCGATTTATGGCTTTCTTCAAATACAAATCATATTTTCGTGATTTGTGACACAGATTTATCAAATTTGAATAACGGTACAGCCTGAAGGCTGTTTTCCCACAACATCAGTTACAGTATTAACCCGAATTCGAGATAATATTGGCAAGCAGTGTCCTTTTGTACAAAAAGGACTCCGCTTGTTGGTGGGCATCCCCCAATCCCCCGAGAACTGTCCTGCGGACAGGCTGC
>OCTW011605271.1_pt1 | contig 19473 bp, 14 predicted proteins | sample 1539671 | NCBI WGS metagenome assembly OCTW01 (sample SAMN02144230, study PRJEB22623) | gut metagenome | biome: sheep rumen | host: Ovis aries | place: New Zealand
GGCCTTGATCGCCGGCACGCCGGTCAGCTCCAGAGGAAGACGGCCGGCCTGTCGGAGAGCATCGCCACGTCCTCGCGGAGGCACCCGAGCGAGTCCGCCACGTAGGTCATCTCGGCGTCCACGACCCTGAGGACCCCGAGCGCATCCTCGGCCGCCACCTCGTCCGGGGACTCGCGGGCGACCTTCGCTATGGTGTTGAGTGCCGCCACGGACTGGTTGTAGAGCGTGCCTATGGAGCGCAGGTTGCGCACGATGCCGTGGGAGGTCTCGTAGTCGAAGGCGAGGGTGCCCGCCCCCATGCGCGCCCCGCCGTCCGTGAGGCAGTGTATCAGGAGCCTCACGACCTGGCTCCTGGAGCAGCCCATCTCGGCGGAGGCCCGGTCCAGGGCTTCGAGCTCCCCGTCAGAGACGCGGATGTTCAGGCGCATCGTCATGGCGTCACGGCTCAAGTCGGTCACCCCCCCCGGGGGCGCGGAGCATCCCCTGCAGAGCGAAAGGACGTTCAGACGGTACGGCCGTGGAGGCGTCCTCCGGGGCGCAGACGAAAGTCTGAGCCATCGGGACGGATCCCGCGGCCACTCTGTCCGCTGCGGATGCAGCGTCCATCCTGACCATCGCGGGTGTACAGGATGGGCTACTTGTTGTCCTTCGGATGAATCCCGTCCGTTTGTGTCCCACTGCTCTCTGTGGTGGCACATTGACCGGTATCTGGCAGAAAGCTGCAAGTCCTCTGCTAGAATGGACTGCACTTGTAATGCACGCGGCATTCGAGGAGAGTCCCCATGAAGTACTCAGAGCTCGTCGATTCCGGCGCCACTTCCACCGAGATCCAGGCGTTCCTCGTGGGTTCGGAGAACGTCCCGGTCACCATGCGGATCCCGCGGAACCTGCGCGACGCGGCGAAGGAGGCGGCGGAGCTTAAGGGCATGAGCCTAACAACGTACGTGAAGGTGTGCCTCATAGAGAGGCTCTCGGAGGGAAGCAAAGAATGACGCATCCCCCCTTCTTCGACAACAAGGCGAGCATCGTAAAGGACGACCTGGTCTCGACCATCAGGTCCGGAGACCGCGTGTCGGTCGCAGCCGAGGTCTTCTCGATGTACGCGTACCAGGAGCTCAAGGAGCAGCTCGACGGCCTCGACGAGTTCCGCTTCATCTTCACGTCGCAGGCGTTCACCAAGAGCCGGCCCCCCAAGCAGGAGCGGGAGTTCTACATCCCCCGACTTGCCCGGGAGAAGGGGCTCTGCGGGACGCAGCTGGAGATCCGCCTCCGCAACGAGCTGACGCAGAAGTCGGTCGCCTCCGAGTGCGCCCGCTGGATCCGCCGGAAGGCCAAGTTCCGCTCCTTCGGCGTGGACAGGGGGATGGACAACACCTTCCTCGTGGTGGACGGCCCGGAGGGGACCGCCGCCTACACGCCGTTCGCCGGGCTGACAACGGCGGAGCTGGGCGTGGACAACTCCTCGGGCAGGCAGGCGCTCGTAATGCGGCCGGACACGTCCACGTCGAGGGCTCTCCTCGACATCTTCGACGAGGCCTGGGACTCCGGCCGGCTTGACGACGTGACGGACGCGGTGGTGGACTCCGTCACGGCCATGTACAAGGAGAACCCGCCCGAGCTCGTCTACTACATGGCCCTCTACCGCATCTTCAGCGAATTCCTCGACGACGTGTCTGAGGACGTGCTGCCCAAGGAGGGCACCGGCTTCCGCGAGAGTGCCATCTGGGGGAAGCTCTACGACTTCCAGAGGGATGCCGCCATCGCGATCATCAACAAGCTCGAGACCTTCGACGGCTGTATCCTCGCGGACTCCGTCGGCCTGGGCAAGACGTTCACGGCGCTCGCGGTCATAAAGTACAATGAGTCCCGCAACAGGAACGTGCTCGTCCTGTGCCCCAAGAAACTCCGGGACAACTGGACAACATACAACCGCAACGTCGTGAACAACCCCATCGCCTCGGACAGGCTCCGCTACGACGTGCTCTACCACACGGACCTCTCGCGCGAGCGCGGGATGTCCGAGACCATGGGGGTCGACCTCTCCCGCGTCAACTGGGGCAACTACGACCTCGTCGTGATAGACGAGAGCCACAACTTCAGGAACGGCGGCGACTCGGCCACCGACGAAAGGCTCAACCGATACCAGACCCTCATGGAGAAGGTGGTCAAGCAGGGCGTGAGGACCAAGGTGCTCATGCTCTCTGCCACCCCGGTCAACAACCGCTTCCGCGACCTCAGGAACCAGCTTGCGCTCGCCTACCAGGGAGACCCAGAGGCGTGGTCGGCACGCCTCGGGCTCTCGTGCGATGTGGAGACGGTCTTCAGGAACGCACAGAGCGCCTACACCGCGTGGTCCAAGCTGCCCGTCGGCCAGAGGACCACCGCCAGGCTCCAGGATATGCTCGACTTCGACTTCTTCGAGGTGCTGGACCAGGTTACGATTGCCCGCAGCAGGCGGCACATACAGCAGTACTACGACACGGCGGCGCTCGGGCCGTTCCCGCGGCGCCTTGAGCCCATATCGCGCGACCCCAGCCTCTCGACCCTGCCTGGCGCCATCAACTACCGCGAGATCTACGCGGAGCTGGACTCCCTCACGCTATCGGTCTACATGCCAAGCGCCTTCCTGCAGCCGAGCAAGGTGGGGAAGTACGAGGACCCCGAGAGCGGCAACCTCTCCGCCGCCGGTCGCGAGGCGGGCATCCGGCGCCTCATGACGACGAACCTCCTCAAGCGCCTCGAGAGCTCCGTGAGCTCCTTCCGGCTCACGCTCGAGCGCGTGCTCTCCTACATGGAGCAGACGCTCAGGACCATCGAGCACTACAAGCAGCGCGGAGAGGGGAGCGCCTCGGTCTCGGACGCCGGGGCGGTCGTCGGGCTGGACCTCGACCCCGACGACGCGGAGGCGGTGGGGGCCGGTGGCGGCACAGGAATTCTCCTCGAGGACATGGACTGGATGCGCTGGGAGGGGGAGGTAGCGCGCGACGCGGACACGGTGCGCCTGCTGCTCTCCATGATCGACGACATCGATTCCGCCCACGACGCCAAGCTCCTTGAGCTCTGCGAGGACATCCGGGAAAAGGCCGAGCATCCCATAAACCCCGGCAACAGGAAGGCGATAGTCTTCACCGCATTCTCGGACACGGCGCGCTACCTCTACGAGCACGTCTCCGAGTTCGCGAAGAATGAGCTCGGCCTGAATGCCGCCGTCGTCACGGGCCAGGGCTGCAGGACCAACTGCCCGGGCGTTCCCGCACAGATGGCTGAGGTGCTCGAGTGCTTCAGCCCCGTCTCAAAGGAACGCGCCGTGCTCTCGCCTGCGCTCGAGGGCCACGACATAGACGTCCTCATAGCCACGGACTGCATCTCCGAGGGCCAGAACCTGCAGGACTGCGACTACCTCGTGAACTACGACATACACTGGAACCCCGTGCGCATCGTGCAGCGCTTCGGGCGAATCGACCGCATCGGCTCCAGGAACGCCTGCATCCAGCTCGTCAACTACTGGCCAAACGTCGAGCTGGACGAGTACATCAACCTCAAGGAGCGGGTCGAGGCGCGGATGAGGGCCACCGTGCTCGCGTCCACGGGGGACGACGACTACGTGAACCCGGGCGAGAGGGGCGACCTCGAGTACCGCAGGCAGCAGCTCGAGCAGATGCGCCACGAGGTCGTCGACCTCGAGGACGTCTCTGGCGGGGTCTCGATCACGGATTTGGGGCTCAACGAGTTCCGCATGGACCTGCTCTCCTACTACAAGGAGAACCCCGAGATAGACCGGCTCCCCTCCGGCATCGAGGCGGTGTGCGAGGGGGACACGCCCGGAATCGTCTTCGTCCTTCGCAACGTGAACGAGGCGATGAACCCCGACGGCAGGAACCGCATCCACCCGTTCTATGTGATGCAGGTCGCCTCGGACGGAGAGGTGGTCCACTCACACCTGGAGCCGAAGGCAGTCCTCGACGAGATGAGGCTACTCTGCAAGGGGAGAGGCAAGCCGGACCCGCGGCTCTACAAGCCCTTCAACAGAGAGACCAAGAACGGCCGCGACATGCGCTGGGCAATGGGACTCCTCAATGCCGCCGTGAGCTCCATCATGGGCGCCAAGGAGGAGTCGGACGTGGACAGCTTCTTCGACGGCGGCACGACCGGCTTCCTGGAGAACGACGTGGCGGGCCTCGACGACTTCGAGCTCGTGTGCTTCCTGGTGGTGAGGCCCAGATGCTAGGACTGCCGAGCACGACGGAGGTCGACAGGGTTCTGCCAAAGAGGGCATTCTACGAGCACCTCCAGCTCGACCCCGCGACCAGGCGATTGTTCGTAGACGACATCGAATCCATCACCCTGAGGAACTCGATTAAGCCCTCGACGACCGGCATCCCCGCGGGGGATGTCGTCCAGGAGGTGCTCGTCCTCGAGGTGGCGCTCAAGGGGGCGACGGTGCCGAAGGCTGCCCTTGCGGCAATCGCCCGCTCGAACCCGCACAGGCTGCTGTTCGCATGCACCCGGGACGGAAAGGCGTGCCTCGCGGTGCTGCTCGGGAACCTCGTCGTGGGACAGTGGCAGGACGCCGACAAGCTCGCACTCGGGCTCGACCCCACCGGCATGGACCAGACCTGGGACCGCATGGCATCGCAGGTGGCCTACGGCGATGAGGGACGTGCAGGCGAGACCGTGGAGGAGCGCCATGCTACGGACGAGAAGATCGATCGTCTCAAGGAGCAGCTTGCCAAGGTAGAGGCAAGGCACAGGAAAGAGAAGCAGTTCGCGCGCAGGAACCGGCTCTTCGACGAGGCGAACGAGCTGCGCGAAGAGATGCGACGACTTATGGAAGGCGGTGCCAAATGAAGATCGAGCATCTCGACATCATCAACTACAAGAGCATAAAAGAACTTCACGTTGATCTTAACCCTCGCATCAACGTATTCATCGGTGCCAACAACGTTGGGAAGAGCAACATCATGGCAGCCATGGAGTACCTGCTCGGACCCACATATCCTGTGCCGAACCGACTGGATAAGTCAGATTTTTACAACGGCAAAGATGACCAGCCTTTGAAGATTGCGATGCGGTTCGATGATAGAAACATCCTCTCATTTGACTCCACCTGGGTTGACTATCGGGGTAAAGAGAGACATGGCCTGAATCTGAATGGCAGCTACGCCAACGGCGATGCTCGCGACAAATATGTCTCCGCATCAATCGGACCCGACCGTCGCATGAGGGAGAACCCCGCATCGAGTCAATGGACAATCCTTGGACGAATGCTTAAGGATTTCAATTCCCGACTTTATGAACAAAGCATACGGATTGATGCCAAGACTGAAATGACGAAGGCCGAAGCCTACAAACGTAAGATGAAATCGATTCGCGATGACATCCTCTTCTCGGTCGAGGCTGATGATGGCACGAACCTCATGGAGGAATTGAAGACCATCCTGCAGGAAGAGACCGCGCATCAGCTCAACTGCTCACCGAGCGACCTTGCTATAGACCTGAGCACGTACGATCCCTGGAACCTCTTCAAGACGCTTCAGATCTACGTGACCGAACAAGGATCAGGAGTCCAGATGAGGGCCTCTGACATGGGCATGGGCGTTCAGGCCAGCCTAACCATTGCGATTCTGCGTGCCTACTCAAAGCTTGAACTTCGTAATCAAACTCCTATATTTATCGACGAGCCCGAGTTGTACCTCCATCCGCAAGCGCGCAGGAAATTCTATCGCGTGATTGAAGAGGTTGCGGACTCCGGAACTCAGGTATTCCTCACCACTCATTCCACCGAGTTCGTGGACCTGGGTCATTTTGATCAGATTTACATGGTTCGCAAGGATCTCCAGCGCGGCACTTACGTCCGACAAGCAGATCCGGCAAAGTTCATAAGCGACCTCAAAATGAGGCACCCCGGGGTCGAGACGGATGAAGAGCAGTTGATGCTGGAGTATCGAAACGCCTTCGAGAACACGGGTGATTCCCAGAAGGCCGCCGAGGCGCTCTTCGCGTCCAAGATCTTGCTCGTGGAGGGCGAGAGCGAATCACTCATCGTTCCGTATTGTTTTGACCAGATTGGATACGATTATCTCGATAAAGGTATCTCGATCGTCCGCTGTGGCGGTAAGAACGAATTAGACCGCTTCTACCGACTTTACAGTGAGTTTGGTATTCCCTGCTTCATTCTCTTCGACGGGGACCTACAGAACAAGGGCACCGAGGACGAGATGCATACCATCAGCGAAAACCACGCCATTCTCTCGCTATTCGGCTGCCATGACGATTTTCCGGATGGATATGTTCATGACCGATATCTTGGTTTTTCCAAGATGCTTGAGAACAGTCTCCAAATCGGGGAGGTTGGCAAGCACACCAAAGGACTTCGCCTCTTCAAGCGTTTCAAAGCTGCAGTCGGTGGTGGGACGCGCATTCCGCGGTGGGCAGCAATCATTGGAACCAAGATCGACTCTCTTCCTAGCGAGACTCCATCAATATTGCTTGAACCTCAGTTCGCAACATATCCCCGAGATGAAGATGCGAACATCCTGTTCTAAACGAAAGGATTCCCGATGGATAAGTTACAACCCGGCACCCCGGACGGCACCGAGGAGAACGTCGAGCGCCTGGCGGAGCTCTTTCCCGAGGTGATGACCGAAGTCAAGGATGCGGACGGCAACCTCGAGCATGTCGTTGACTTCGATGCGCTGCGCCTGCTCTTGGGCAACGGTGCCGAAGGCCAGCGCGAGCGCTACCAGTTCACCTGGCCCGGCAAGACTGCCGCGAAGGCAGAGGCCAGAAGGCCCATCTGGAAGACCATGCGGCCGGAGCCCGAGAGGTCCATGGACTGGGACACGACGAAGAACCTCTACATCGAGGGCGACAACCTGGACGCGCTCAAGCTCCTCAAGGAGACCTACGCCGGCCAGGTGAAGCTCATCTACATCGACCCGCCCTACAACACGGGACACGACTTCGTCTACGACGACGACTACAGGCAGACCCACAAGGAGTACGACGCCAAGAGCGGCGACTTCGATGAAGATGGCGGCCGTCTCGTCGCCAATCCCGAATCCAACGGCCGCTTCCACTCCGACTGGTGCTCGATGATCTACCCCAGGCTCGTTCTGGCGAGGGACATGCTCTCCGCCGACGGAGCCATCTTCATCAGCATCGACGACAACGAGAGCGCCAACCTCCGCAAGATCTGCGACGAAGTGTTCGGAGCGGGAAACTTCGTGGGAGATGTGATCTGGCAGAAGACATATTCGCCAAGAAATGACTCGAAAGGTATTCCTGCCGAAGTCGAACATATTTTGGTTTATTCAAAATCATCTGGATGGATGCCAGGGCGCCTACCACGCACGACCGAGATGGATAATCGGTATACAAGTCCAGATGGGGATCCCAGACCTTGGTCGTCTGGTGATGCTGCGGCACCAGGTGCTGCTTCTCATCATGGGATGGTATATGCAATTCAGCACCCCATAACAGGTGAACTTCTTTATCCACCCAACGGCCGGTGCCGGCCGTTGGGGTCAGAACAAATGTATTCAATAATGAGCGAGTGGGCTGAGTATGAATTCAGAGACCTACATGACCAGAAAAAGAGAGCAGAAATATGCGGGTGCACTGCGGAAGAGATGAATGACGGAGTCTGTGGAATCGTCTTGAAGAACCCCACCGAGAAGACTTTTGAATCTGCGAAAAGAAGGTATGAGAAGGGGAGCTGGCCTCGTTTGTATTTTACGAACGGTGGACGGGGCGGTATGCGTATGAAGCGATACCTGGACGAGATGGGTGGAAAGCTGCCAACTAATTTATGGCGATATGAGGAGGTTGGCCATACGGATGAAGCGAAAAAGCATCTCAAGCAGCTCTTCGATGGCTCTGCACCCTTCGACACCCCAAAACCGGTTCGTCTCCTCGATCGTATCCTGACCATTGCAAGCGATAAGGACTCTCTGGTTCTCGATTTCTTCTCTGGCTCGGCCACCACGGCCGAGGCTGTCATGCGCAAGAACGCCGAGGATGGAGGCACCCGCCGCTTCATGCTCGTCCAGCTTCCGGAGGAAGTCTCCGGCGGCTGGGGCAACCTCTGCAATGTGGGCGAGGAACGCATCCGCCGCGCGGGCGCGAAGATCAAGGCGGAGGTAGAGGAGGCAAACCGCCAGCTCAGGCTCGGGGAGGAGCCCAAGCCAGTCCCCGACATCGGCTTCCGCGTGCTGCGCATAGACTCCTCCAACATGGAGGACACCTACCGCACGCCCGGCGAGACGGACCAGATGGACCTGCTCTCGCTCGCGGACAACGTGAAGCTCGGCAGGACCCCGGAGGACCTCCTCTTCGAGGTGCTCCCGAAATTCCGCATCCCGTACTCGGCGAGGATCGAGAAGAGGGAGCTCGGCGGCAGGGAGTGCTTCCTCGTCGACGGCAACCGCCTCGTCGCCTGCTTCGACACGGAAGTGGGGACGGAGACCATCGAGGAGATGGCGAGGCTGGAGCCCGACTACGCGGTGATGCGCGATGCCTCCATGAGGGACGATGCAACGCAGACGAACTTCGAGGAGCTGTTCAAGACCTACAGCCCCGACACCGTGCGGCGGGTGATGTAGCGTGTGTGATGCTATGAGGTACGTGACATGCGAGGTGGCTCGATGACACTCAAGAACAAGCTCGGCATTACCGACGAAATAGAGCTAGCCCATGAGGAGGAGCGCATATCAAAGCTCGCTGCCCTCAGAATCTACGGCGACGGGACGCTGAATACGCTCGCGCCAGGCACCTTCGGTGCGCTCAAAGCTATACATGTAGCCCTCTTCGGCGATATCTATGACTTTGCTGGTAAGGTCCGCACGGTGAATCTTGCGAAGGGAAACTTCCGTTTTGCATCTGCACTCTATCTCGAGTCTGCCATCAGCTCGATTGAAGCCATGCCGCAGGACTGCTTCGACCAGATCGTGGAGAAATATGTGGAGATGAACATTGCCCACCCCTTCCGCGAGGGCAACGGACGCTCGGGACGTATCTGGCTTGACCACATCTTCCGCAGAGAGCTCGGCCTCACGGTCGACTGGAGCCGCATAGGCCGTGATGACTATATGCTTGCGATGGAGCGCAGCCCCATACGTGATCTCGAAATCAAGATGCAGCTCAAGCAGGCTCTTTCTGACGATCTTCAGAACGTTACTCTCCTCGCGCGTAGCGTCGATGCTTCCTATTCCTACGAAGGCTATGATGCCTACCGCGCCGAGGATTTGGGCTCCCATAGTGCTGAGGAGGGCAATGCGCGATGAAACTCAAGTTCAAGGTGCAGCAGTACCAGACGGACGCGGCGGACGCCGTGTGCGACGCCTTCGAGGGGCAGCCCAACCAGGGCGCGGCAGCCTACCTGCGAGATATGGGTACGCTTCCCGCTCGCGGCGGCATGGGAGCATTGTTCGGTGCCGGCGACCTACAGCAGGGCATGGAGGAGGGCTATGCCAACGCCCCCGTGAGGCTTACTGACGACGAGCTCCTCTCCAACATCCGCCGCGTTGAGCGGAGAAACCAGCTCGACGAGTCCGAGACCACATGCCGAGACATGGCAGGAATCGCCTGCCACCTGGACGTGGAGATGGAGACGGGCACCGGCAAGACCTACGTCTACACCAAGACGATGCTGGAGCTCAACCGGCGCTACAGCTGGTGCAAGTTCATCGTTGTGGTTCCTTCCGTCGCCATCCGCGAGGGCGTGAAGAAGTCGCTCGAGTCCACTGAGCAGCACTTCTTCGAGCAGTATGGCAAGCGTGTCAACGCCTTCATCTATGACTCTGACCGGCTGAACGAGCTGGACTCCTTCGCGCAGTCCTCGGATGTCTCCTGCATGATCATCAACATGCAGGCCTTCAACACCTCCATGAAGGAGGGCGCGAACAACAAGGCCTCCCGCATCATCTTCGACGAGCGCGACGACTTCGGGAGCAGACGTCCCATCGACGTGATCGCCGCGATGCGCCCCATCGTTATCCTTGACGAGCCGCAGAAGATGGGAAAGAGGGGATCTGCCACTCAGAAGGGCATCGCGCTCTTCAGCCCCCTCTTCGTGCTGGGCTACTCCGCCACGCACCGGGAGAGGCACGACCTCGTCTACTCCCTCGACGCGCTCGACGCCTACAACCAGCGCCTGGTGAAGCGCATCGAGGTCAAGGGCTTCAAGCTCAAGAACATGCGCGGAACGGACGCCTACCTCTTCCTCCGGCAGATCCTGGTAACCAAGAGCAGGCCGCCCGTGGCAGTCATAGAGTACAAGAGGATGTCGGCTTCAAGCAGGGTAGGCAAGGCCACGGGCAGGTTCGAGGAGGGAGACAGCATCTACGACGTCTCTGGCTCGACGAGGCTCGAGGCGTATCGCGGCTACCAGATTGCGGGCGTCATCCCCGGCGTGGACGGCCGTCCCGGCCACGTCCGCTTCCTCAACGGTGTGGAGATCGAGGAAGGCACGGTCTACAACGACTCCGCCCTCGAGGACATGCAGCGGGTGCAGATACGCGAGACCATCCGGAGCCACCTCGAGAAGGAGCAGGCGCTCTTCCGCCGCGGCATCAAGTGCCTCTCGCTCTTCTTCATCGACGAGGTCGCGAAGTACCGTGACGTGACGGGGAACGGCGCCACTGTGGGCTACGGGAAGGTCTTCGAGGAGGAGTACGCCGCTGCCGTGGAGGACAGGCTTGCACATCCCACAATTGACGATCTTGCAGATCCGAGCTATCTAGAGTACCTGAGGCGCGACACCGCGCACCAGGTCCACGACGGCTACTTCTCCATCGACAAGAAGGGCAATGCAGTCGAGTCCAAGCGCGAGAAGAAGGCCGAGGCGGCCGAAGGCATTGGCATCAACGACGATGACGCACGGCGCGGCTACGACCTCATCCTCAAGGACAAGGAGCGGCTGCTCTCGCTCGACGAGCCGGTACGGTTCATCTTCAGCCACTCGGCCCTCCGCGAGGGATGGGACAACCCCAACATCTTCCAGATCTGCACGCTCAAGGAATCGGGGTCGGAGACCTCCAAGCGCCAGGAAGTGGGACGAGGGCTCCGTCTCTGCGTGGACCAGGACGGCGTGCGGCAGGACGCCCAGCTCCTCGGAGCTGACGAGGTCCAGCGCGTGAACGTGCTTACGGTCATAGCTTCGGAGAGCTACGAGACCTTCGTGCGGGACCTGCAGAGCGACATCAGGAGCACGCTGCGCGAGAGGCCGCAGAAGGTCGAGGTCGACTTCTTCACCGGAAAGACGCTCGAGGTGGACGGCGAGGATGTTACCTTCTCCGAGACGGATTCCAAGGCCATCTACAAGTACCTCCTGAAGAACGACTTCCTTGACGATGCCGACCGTCCTTCAGATGCTTTCCGGGTAATGGTAGGGGAAGGCAAGTTCCAGGCCAGCGCAATGGAAGGGCTCCCTGAAGGGCTGAATGACGAAGCACATGCCAAGGCGATAGAGACCCTGCTGCGTGGCATCTACGACCCGCATGCACTTGATGGCATGGTGCAGCGCGCCCAGGAGAAGGTCACCGAGAACGCAATCGTTCAGGAGAACTTCGGAAGGACCGAGTTCAAGGAACTGTGGGACCGCATCAGCCTGAAGCACAGCTATACCGTCTCCTTCGACGATGCAGAGCTCGAGCGCAAGGCCGTAGCGAGGATCGACAGGGACCTCGCTGTGAGCCGGCTCCAGTACACGATGACCACAGGTGCGCAGCGCGAAGAGGAGAGACGCGAGGACCTTGAGGATGGGCGCACCTTTGCCACCGAAAGAAGCGAGACCCACGATGTGGACGAGGTCGCAGCACCGGTCGCGGTGACCTACGATCTGGTGGGCGAAGTTGCTTCGGCGGCACAGATCACGCGCGCGAGTGCCGCAAGGATCCTCTCCGCCATATCGCCCCAGGTCTTCTCGCTCTACCAGGTGAACCCCGAGGAGTTCATCAAGCGCGCGGGAGGGCTCATCCTCTCCGAGAAGGCCGCGATGGTCGTTGAGCACGTGGAGTACCACGAGACGGACCGCAGCTACGACACCGCCATCTTCACTTCCCGCATGCCCGACAACGCGAGCAAGGCCTATGAAGCGAGGAAGAACGTGCAGCGCTTCGTCTTTCCGGATAGCCAGGGCGAGCGAAGGTTCGCCGAGGACCTGGACGCAGCCAGCGAGGTCGTGGTCTATGCCAAGCTGCCACGCTCATTCCAGATACCCACGCCAGTGGGCAGCTACGCTCCTGACTGGGCGATTGCGTTCAAGAAGGACAGCGTTCGGCATGTGTTCTTCGTGGCCGAGACCAAGGGCACCATGGACACGATGGAGATCTCCGGTGTGGAGAAGGCGAAGATCCGCTGCGCAGAGAAGCTCTTCGACGAGGCAAGCACGTCCGACGTGCGCTACCACCAGGTAGCTGACTACGATGACCTGCTCCAGTGGGTCGGGAGGCTGGAGTAGCCATGGGCAAGGAACTGTTCGACAACATCCCCAGCAAGGTCGAGGACCTCCTCCGCGAGGTAGAGCTAGGGAAGATCGGCCTGCCCGACCTGCAGAGGCCCTTCGTCTGGCCCGACAGCAAGGTCAGGGACCTCCTTGACTCGATGCTCAAGGGCTACCCCGTCGGCTACATCATGCTCTGGTCGTCGCCGGACGAGTACGGAAACGCCAAGCATATTGGCGACAACGAGAAGGTGTACAAGGAGCCGGACGACCTCGTCATCGACGGCCAGCAGCGGCTCACCGCCCTCCTGGCGGCGCTGCACGGGACGAGGGTAAGGGACAAGAACTACAGGGACAGGACAATCAAAATTTCGTTCAACCCGCTCACGAGGGAGTTCGCGGTCTGGACGCAGGCATCCGAGAGGAATCCGGAGTGGATCGGCTCCGTAAGCTCGGTGTTCGAGGCCGACAGGAACCACTCGGTGTCCAAGTTCCGCAAGTCCTTCATAAGGCAGGTCAACGAGGGCCGGGGGAAGAACGGCAAGCCCGAGCTCACCGACGAAGAGGAGGATCTGGTCGAGGAGAACCTCAACGACCTTCTCAACCTCGGTATCTACACCCTGCCGACACTCAAGATCAGCTCGAAGGCAGACGAGGAGGACGTGGCAGAGATCTTCGTTCGCGTGAACTCGGGCGGGACCAAGCTCACGGAGAAGAACTTCATCGAGACCTTGCTCGCGGTGTTCGACAACGAGGTTCACTCGCGCATAGACAGCTTCTGCGCGGAGTCACGCGTCCCCAAGAACGGGACCGCATACAACCAGATCATAGAGGTCGACCCGTCGCATCTCATCCGGGTTGCGGTCGGAGTCGGATTCAGGCGCGCTCGGCTGAAGTACGCCTACATGCTCCTCCGGGGAAAGAATCTCAAGACCGGCATCACCTCGAGCAAGACGCGCGAGGAGAACCTCGAGACGTTCAAGAGGTCGCTCGACCTCGCGCTCAACCTCAACAACTGGCATGCGTTCCTCAACCTGTTCGGCAAGGCAGGATACCTCAAGGGGAGCATCGTTGCCTCCACCAACGCGGTGGTCTTCAGCTACGTCCTCTACCTCATCGGCAAGTACGACTACAAGGTGCCGCCGTTCGAGCTCAACAAGGTCATAACCAAGTGGATCTTCATGTCCACCATTACCGGCTTCTATACCGGGTCGACCGAGTCCGAGGTCGAGAAGCAGTTCGCCGACCTGAGAGACGTCACGACGGCTGAGGGCTTCGTGGCATATCTCGAGTCTGCCATCGAGACCAGGCTCACCGACGACTTCTTCACATACAGCCTTCCGAGTAGCCTCGAGGGGTCGTCCGCCAACTCGCCGTCGTGGTTCGGCTACGTCGCCTCGCTCATCGTCCTTGGCACACCCATGCTGTTCAGCACGTCGCCGCTGGCACAGTACTTCGCCATCGGGGCGAGCGGGAAGAAGGGCGCCATAGACAAGCATCACATCTTCCCGAAGAGCTACCTGACGAAGATTGGCTACGACAACGACCGCGACCGGAACCAGATTGCCAACTTCACGTACCTCGACTACAACACGAACATAGAGATTGGAGACCAGGCCCCTGGCGAGTACGTCGTCGCCTTCAGGGAACGGCTCGGCGAGGAGGGGTATTCCAGGACCTGTAGGGACAACGCGCTTCCCCTCGGCTTCGAGAGCCTCGAGTACCCCGAGTTCCTCGCCAAGAGGAGGGTGCTCATGGCGGGCACCGTAAGGAAGGCATACGAGAGGCTCTGCGAGTAAAAGTTCAGACTTGCAGGCGTTCGGATGCCTTGCAGTTGTCCCTCTCCGCCGTTGCCAGGTGTTCCTGACGGCGGGGAGGGCATGGAGGTGTCGGCGCAGAAGCACACTGTGCTCCTGCGCCGGCCGGGCGCTTTCGACGGGCGCGAGGATAGGGGATGGATCAGCTATCACCGTCGCAGCAGATGTCGGAAGGGCAATATCGGCCAAGGTCGCGCCGTCCCTGCGGGGACAGCGTGACCGGTCGGCAAGACGGCCTTTCGAAGAAAAACGGCGAGCAGGGCTTACCGTGCAAGATCGTCGTTCCCCGCATGGACATACGACACGGTCGCCTCGGCGAGCTCCCTTACCAAGCGCCCCAAGAGGCACATCGCGGCGTACGCAGCGTCCCTCGGCGCAGAGGTGAGATCGATGGGCTCCAGTATCGCCGAGACGCCCCTCTCCGCGAATGTGACCTCTTCGAGATCCGCATTTCTGCAAGCGTCATAGATCCACCTCATGGCGTTTCCTCCAGTCCTCGTGTCCGCTTGATGCGGCAGCCATGCTGCGACGGACAGGAGAGACTGATGGCGATGCGTCGCGGGAATTCTATGTACACATGCCGGGAATGCGGTGCCGGAGTGGGCACCCCGCGAATCATGACGTGCGGCGTCCAGGTGCCTCGTTCGGACCCGCTTTTGATGACGGTCGGATCAGTCGCCGTGGCAGAAGTGCCGCGCGCATGCTTCAAGGTCGATACGCGACGATCCCGGAAGGCGTCGGCCGCGCCGGATCCGAAAGGCAAAAAAATCAGGCGGAGGCGCTCGCGCGTCCCCGCCACATAAAGCCTCTCGGGTTTTGCGATCTGTATTCACTATACCCGATCAGAACCAGCGGTTGACCAGCCGGCGGGGAATTCCATGGACGCCTCCGCGGCCGGAACAGCCCGATATCGCTGGAAATCGCCGTTTTTCCAATCTGTCGCTCTTTGCTTCTACCTGCGGCTTTGCGAAGCAGAAGGCAAATAGAGGGATGGCTGCCCGGTGACTGCATGGCTCGGCCCAAGACAACCGTGCGGCTAAAGAACGCGATGAAGAAACTCTTCTCGCTTTGGCATGCTAGCATCCAGCCTCCTTTCTTGGCAAGAGGTCGCAACGCGTCATCCTGGAGCAGCCGAACGAAGAGTGCTTCCGCAGGCTGACACCCATGAAATGAGCCCCCGGAATCCGAAGATTCCGGAGGCTTTCTCGCATTTGGAGCTTCCCGAAAGTCTTGGCGGCTTTGGCACTAGCTGCAGGCCACCGCGACCAGAGGCAAGGGCTGAGACTGGATGAGATGGCCTATCCCCACTCTTTCACATGCATTTGCCGCGACGCCAATCAGCTGATTCTAGGCTGGTCGTCAGTCTTGGTATTCTTGCCGCCGGATCTCGCCGTGTGTCTTCGCGTAGGAGCTTGGGGCAAAGCGTGGGACAACGCAGAAAACTTTTCGGCCATCGAAGGTCCTTAGTCTCATCTTTATCCCAAGGACAAAACAGGTCAGATAGCAAGTCGCAGACATCCTGGCTGAGGGCGTGAATTCGCTATTTCAGCCCCTCTCCACCCATTTCGAGGAAGGAATCAAAGCTAACAGCTTTATCCCTGCGCGTTTCCGCAGGTCAGAGGTCGTATGCTGTTGCCATGGCTGGAAGAATCGTTGCTGGGGGCTTGGTATTGAATCAAGGTGCGCCTTATTTCAGATATTCCTCAAAGAACGCTTTCAGCTTCTCAAACGGAATGATATCCGTCTGATCGTAGAGGTCGGTATGGCTGGCACCGGGGATAATGAGCAGTTCCTTGTTGTCTCCAGTCAGTTTGCCATACACGGTTTCGCTGAAATAGCGTGAGTGCGCCTTCTCGCCGTGCACCAGCAACACGGCGGAGCGGATCTCGGAGGCGTACTGCAGGAGCGGCATATTCAAAAACGACAGAGAGGACGTCACATTCCAGCCACCGTTGGAGTTCAGGCTGCGGGGATGGTAGCCTCGCGGAGTCTTGTAGTAGGCGTAATAGTCCTTCACAAACTGCGGCGCGTCCTCCGGCAGCGGATCGACCACGCCGCCTGCCAGCGCATAACTGCCGTTTTTATAGTCCTCGGTGCGCTGCGCGTTCAGCGCTTTCCGCTTTTCGAAGCGCGCCTGTTCGGAATCCTCGGCGTCGAAATAGCCGTTGGCGGTCACACGGGTCATGTCGTACATCGTCATGGCAGCAGTAGCCTTGATGCGGGTGTCGATGGCTGCGGCGTTGATTGCCATGCCGCCCCAACCGCAGATGCCGATTATGCCGATGCGCTCCGGATCAACGTTTTCCTGTACCGAAAGGAAGTCCACCGCTGCGCAGAAGTCCTCGGTGTTGATATCCGGCGATGCTACATAGCGGGGCGTGCCGCCGCTCTCCCCGGTATAGGACGGGTCGAAGGCAAGCGTGAAAAAGCCCAGTTCCGCCATCTTCTGCGCATAAAGGCCGGACGATTGCTCCTTCACCGCGCCAAAAGGACCGCTGATGGCGATAGCGGGCAGCTTGCCTTCCGCGTTCTTCGGCACGTACACATCAGCCGTCAGCGTGATGCCATATCGGTTATGGAAGGTCACCTTGCCGTGTCCTACCATCTCGCTTTTAGGGAACACCTTGTCCCATTCCTGCGTCAGTTTCAGCTGCTCCATGCCTAAGCCTCCTTGTCAGTTGCTTTAACGTATTGCTTCCGCGCAGCTAAGCCTCGCCTAGACTCCCATGCCCATTCGTCGCGCCTGCTCCAGGGCGGGATGCCCGGCGATATCGCCCACGCCGCTCACACCGCCGGCGAAAACCGTTCCGGCAAGCGTGCAGCGGGGGAAGCAGTCGACCCATCCCTGCACGGCCTTCTTCGCGCCGTCGAAGGTCGAGCGCCCACTCTCCGCCGCCGTCGCCAATAGATACACCTCGGTGAATGAGTAATCGGAGCCAAAAAGCGGGTTGGCGCGGTCCAGCATGGTCTTGAGCTGGCCGCAGACGCTGTAGTAGTAGACGGGCGTTGCGAACACCAGCACATCCGCATCGTGCATCTTGGCGGCAATTTCCACGGCATCGTCCTGGATGACGCAGTGCCCCAGCTTCAGGCAGGCAAGGCAGCCCCTGCAGAAGCCGAGCTGCTTTTCGCGCAGGTGCACGGTCTCCACGCTGTGGCCCGCTTCCTGCGCTCCTTTGGCGAAGGCGTCCGCCAACGTCTCAGAATTGCCATTCTTTCGTGGGCTTGAAGAGACTATCAAAACCGCTTTGCCCATTACGGAGTACTCCTTGCATTCCCAATTTATATTGACGAGAATGAAGGTAAAACCTAAACCTGACTTTAGGTCAAGGGATGAAATCGAGTTCTATTCGGAGGGCCCATGTACACGATCGGGCAGGTGGCGGAGATGTTCGGTCTGCCCATTTCCACGCTGCGGTATTACGACAAGCAGGGATTGTTCCCGGGATTGGAGCGGGCGTCCGGCATTCGCCGATTCGGCGATACGGAACTCGAGGCACTTCGGGTCATCGAATGCCTGAAGAAGGCAGGGATGGAGATCAAGGACATCCGACTGTTCATGGAATGGTGCGCGGAGGGCCCATCAACATACCCCAAGCGCAAGGCCATGTTCGAGGAGCGGAAGGCCCACATGGAGTCGGAGATTGCTAAGATGAATCGCGCGCTGGACATGCTGAAGTTCAAATGCTGGTACTACGAGCAGGCGATTAAAGATGGCAGCGAGGATAGGCTGGAGGCGCTGATTCCCGACGATTTGCCAGAAGAAATCAAGGGCGCCTACGAAAACGCGCATGCTCGATAAAGCCATTCGCTACCCATGGGACTCCGGCAAGGAACTCTTTCCAGGCAGAACGAAAAAGTAAGCCTCCGAACCAGAGGGTTAGGAGGCCGTTCATCCCGTTATATCGTTAGTGGCTTTGCCCTGCGGCGATGCTGGAACAGTACCGGGCGGTACTCGGCGGCACCAAAACGCGAGTTCAGAAGCCAGTTCCCGCTATTCCCACTCAATATGAGGCGCGCGGCTGTGGTGGTTTGGGGTGGCTCGAAGCGCCCTCTTGTATCCACGCTGCGCGTCGTAGCTCCGGGTATCATCCCTGCGGACGTTGCCTCACTTCAAGTGCGACGACGTAATGACTCACCCGACCGCGTTTACGCTGGCAACGATGGCAGAAGAGCCAAGGCATGCACTTGGCTCATGACATAGTTCATGCCGCGGCCCGGGCCTTGGACACCCACCAGGCCCTTGGTCACAAGCCCCTTCAGGGCCCTATGGACCTTGTCCTTTCCAAACCCGGTCAACGCGACCACCCGGCTGCTTGACAGTAGGACTCACGGCGAGAAGGCCGAAAGCACCTCGTGAGCGCAGACCTGGCGCGAGTGGACCACGCGGGAGATCGACGTGATGCGGGCCAACGGGCACCTGGGCGTGAAGGCCGTGCGCGTTGCCTTGTTGCGCGAGTGTGGCACCGACTGCCCCGTGCGCTCCATCGAGAGCCAGGCGAGCCGGTGCCACGTGAGCCTTGCGGGTGCAGCAGGTGTGCCCTAAGTGCGGGTCATTGAAGTGCGCCTGAACAGGCAGAGCGGCATGTGCCCCAAGTGCACAGAGCTCATGCACCTGAACGAGGAGATTGCCTTCAACGAGATCCTGCAAGCAGAGCGCGAGGAGGCCGCCGACGATGAGGTCATCGATGGCATCAGGCGCGAGCGCGACAAGATGCGCCAGCGCAACAGCCGACTTTGCAGGAAGTACGGCCTGAAGACCCGCGGGCAACGCGGACAGGGATGACCGGGTCTTTAGGGCGTCGCACCCATCGTTGCGACGTACCCCACCATAGCGACCAGCACGATGAGTATGACGACGATTCGCCCGACGATGGTCCGCTTGATGCCGACGCGCTCGGAGGACCTCGAGAACAGGAAGCTGAATATCACGTAGCCGATGATGCCGCCACACGTGCCCCACGTGCCCGCAAACGCCAATCCCTTCGGCAGCAAGCCTTGGTAGCTGACGAGGGCGAGTGCCATGGCGGCCAGGGCGCACGCGATAGCGGCCCAGTAGTAGCGCAGGTCCCGCCTGTGCTCAACTGCCCGCTTCTGCTCCACGTCCTCGTCGCTCACGAGCGCGTCGATCGTGACGCCGAACTCGTCGGCGATGAGCTTGAGGCTGTCCACCCCCGGCCATCCCTTGCCAGTTTCCCACTTGCTGACGGCCGT
>OCTW013434689.1_pt1 | contig 19471 bp, 9 predicted proteins | sample 1539671 | NCBI WGS metagenome assembly OCTW01 (sample SAMN02144230, study PRJEB22623) | gut metagenome | biome: sheep rumen | host: Ovis aries | place: New Zealand
ATTATTGCCGAAGATGAAGACTTGATGAAGAAAGCTGTAAAAGCACTCAAAAGGCTGTCGGCAAAAAAACTAGCGAAGGATGAGACAGAATATATCATGTCTTCACCAGAAATGGTTAAGATAATCCGACAAGGACAGAAAGATATTGAAGAAGGTCGTGGCCGTGTCGTAAAAATTGAGGACTTATGGAAATAAAGTTCATGCCACAGGCTGATAAAGACCTTGCATATTGGAAAGCAACAGGCAATCAACGCATTATGAAGCGTATTACAAAGTTGCTTGAAGATATCCTTTTACATCCTTTTACAGGTATCGGCAAACCAGAGCCATTAAAGGGTGAACTCCATGGGGTATGGAGTCGTCGTATTACAGACGAACATCGCTTAGTGTATTCTGTCAGCAAGGGGATGGTTTTTGTTTATGTACTCTCTTTGCGATTCCACTATTCTAAATAATAATATACTATCTCTCAGACAGTTTTTTTGTATCGTATTACTTATCAACCCTCTACTGCTGCATGCCTATTTCTTTTACCTGTCTCTCAAAGTCGTCGCGATTGCCGGTGGCTTTGTTTTTGATACGGGCACGGTATGCATAGATGGAGTTGGGCGAGTAATGCAGGAACTCGGCAATTTTGGAACTCTCGTCGATGCCTAACCGGATGAGGGCAAAGATACGTAGGTCGGTATTCAGGGCATTGCGGTCGGCGGGGATGATCTTCTCGTCTTTGCGCAGCAGGGCGTTGAAATCATCGATGAACGAGGGGAAGAGGCGCAGGAAGACGGCATCGAAATGCTCTAACAGTTCTTGCAACTCATCTTCCTTGAGCTGCTCGGAGGAGGTCATGCGCAGCAGGTCGTTATACTGGTTAGCCTTCAGCTTGCGGTTCACCTTGATGCGGTAGTTGTCGAGCTTGTCGATATAGTCGGAGCAGATGGTGAGGAACTTGCCGATATACTCGTCTTTCACGCGGGTGGAGTCGTTCAGGTGGATGATGGCGCTGCGCAACTGTTCGTTGGTGTCCGACAGGCGTCGGTTGGCATCCTGCAACAACGTGTTGTTCTCCAGCAGTTGTTCGTTCTTCACGGCCAGTTGGTCGTTGAGTGAGTTCAATTCGTTACGTGCCATGGCGAGTTGGCGGCGCTTCTTGATGACGTACAACAGCGACAGCAGGAGGCCTACGAGCAGCAGACTGATGATGCCGATGGTCCAGCGCAGCCGGTTGTTGGCCGTGCGCAGCTGTTGCTTATACGCATCGTTGATATGCGTCACCACAGGAGAGACGAGCCATGAGCGCATATGGGTGGAGAAGCGTGAGATGCACTTCCACGAGAAGTCGATGTACCGGTGGGCGCGCTGGACGTCCTGGTCTTCGCTGATCAGCGAGTTGGCCAGGCTCCACAGAGAGCCCTGGTCCATGATGGCATTGCGGATATCGGTCAGGGCCGACTGGATGAGCCAGTAGCGCTGCATCTCGGTATCGCCCATCTTCTTGTATATCTCCGAACGGTAGTAGGCCATGATGGCATAGGGGCGGGTGCCGGGCGTGCAGGCCTTCATCCACCGGTCGCTATAGCGCAGGGCCTCCTGATGCTGGTCGCTGTAGTCGAGACTGGTGGTGCGCAGATGGAGCCACGCTACCGAGGTGGTGTCGAGCTGTGTCAACAGGGATGCCCTGATCTGTTGCACCTGTTCACGGAAAGCGTTGCGCAGTCGCGGATCGTGCGAGTAATAGCCCATCTCGCCATACAGGTTGTTCGTGCCCTCGAGATACCTGATGCCCAGATTGCCCTGGAGGTACTCGTTGGGCACCTCGCTGAGATGATGGCGCGCCTCGTTGTAGAAACCTGAGTTAGACAGTTGGTAGGCCAGGTCGAGGGTGGTGGCTGCCTTCAGGTCGCCGCGCCCCATCTCTTCGGCCAGATCGATACAGCGATACTGGTAGGCGATGGCGGAATCGTTCTCGAAGGGGATATACTCGGTGTAGATCTTCTGTGCGGCGTGATACCTGTCGATATCTGTCTTGGCCATGGCATACTCCTGTTTGAGCGTTTCCAGGCGTTGCGTTTTCTGTTGCAGATAGATATCGGCGGAGTCGATGGCGGCATCCAGCACACGATAGAGTGAGTCGAGATTCACACGACTGGCTCCCTGAGCGCTACCGCAGAGGAGTAGTGTTATGATGGTATAGATGATCCGGTTCATAGGCTATGTTATTGTTCTATCTGCAAAGATAGTCTTTTTTTGGTTCCGTTGTGTAAGGAAATCAAAATTTTTTATATTCTGTTTATATAGAATCCTCGGATGAGCCATATTAAAATGGGTCGTTTTGATTTGCAAAGTATTGATTGCTAACTGCTTATTAGTTTTGTCATCCTGCTGATATCCATATTTACGTCTTGATGAAAAAACATCCTCACCTTATTCATGGTAAATTTGCAAATGTTAAGTTTGTAATGTTAGGTTATGTTTCGTTTTTGAAGGGTTAAAGTCCAATAGGCGGCGGCTTTTTTTTGAGGTAGGGATTGTTTCGGGTAACGCGTGAGAAGATCGTTTTAGCAGTTATATATATTGATCATGAAGAAAAGAAACGTATTTAGTGTATTATTATTAATGATGTGGGTGGGTGCCCTCCATGCCGGCAACGGATTCGTGCATTTGAAGGGTACCGACCTGATTCAGCCTGACGGCAAGAAGCTCTTCATACAAGGCACCAACCTGGGCAACTGGCTCAATCCCGAGGGGTATATGTTCGGGTTCAGCAAGACCAACTCCGCCTGGATGATCGACCAGTTGTTGAAGGAGATGGTGGGGCCTGATGAGACAGCCGTCTTCTGGCAGCGGTTCAAGGACAACTACATCACCCGCAAGGATATCGCGTTTATCCGTCAGCAGGGCGCCAACACCATCCGTCTGCCCTTCCACTATAAGTTGTTTACCGATGAGGACTATATGGGACTGACGGCCCGTCAGGACGGTTTTGCGAGGGTTGACTCGGTGGTGAAGTGGTGCCGCGAGAACAAGTTGTACCTGATCCTCGACATGCACGACTGTCCCGGTGGACAGACGGGTGATAATATCGATGACAGCTACGGCTATCCCTGGTTGTTCGACAGCGAGGTCTGTCAACAACTCTTCTGTGATGTCTGGCAGAAGATTGCCGCCCGTTATAAGGACGAGCCGGTGATCTTAGGCTATGAGTTGATGAACGAGCCCATCGCCCCCTATTTTAAGAATAAGGAGGCGCTGAACAATAAGTTGGAACCCCTGTATAAGCGGGCGGTGAGGGCTATCCGCCAGGTAGACAAGAACCATGTGATCCTCTTGGGCGGTGCCCGTTGGAACAGCGATTTCTATATGTTTAAGGACTGGACGTTCGACAAGAATATCATGTACACCTGTCACCGTTATGGCAATGAGCCTACGGCAGAGGCTATCAAGGACTATATCGACTTCCGTGACAAGACTGGTCTGCCGATGTACATGGGTGAGATCGGACATAACACCATGGAGTGGCAGTCGCGTTTCGTTAAGTTGCTCAAGCAGTTGAACATCGGTTATACCTTCTGGCCCTATAAGAAGGTAGACGGCTCGTGTATGATGGGCATACAGAGGCCCGAGATGTGGGACTCTGTTGTCGTGAAATATTCGGAGGCGCCGCGCACCACCTTCAAGGAGATGCGTGAGTCGCGGCCCGATCAGGAGCAAGTGCGGGCGCTGTTGCTGCAGTTCATCGATAACTGCCGTTTTGAAAACTGCCTTCCGCAGGATGAGTATATTCGGAGTTTAGGATTGAAAAAGTGAAAAATAAAAGCCCCCACCAACTCCCCCGAGGGGGGAGGGACGCCTTTGACCGTTGACCAAGTCCCTTTGACCTTATATTGTTGCGATAGCGAGAGTGGCAGCTAACAGATACAGCGACTGAGTACGGCGCCTTTAGGCGGGTCGAGGACTTGTTTGAGCGAAGCGAGTCCCGCAGACCAGTACGAAGAGCTGAAATCTGTTCTGACACGGAGCGTGCAACGAGCTCTCTCTTGGTTCTATCTCTCTGTCGATACAGAGAGAAGAACATAAAGATAACCTATATAAATCTGGCTACTCCATCCATATTGCAAGATGAGTAGTGAGAATGATAAGGCGTTGGTTACTAACGGATTATATTTCCGCACCCGGCTGAAATATCCATATTTGCACCTTGATGGGAACATAACGTACACCTATTATAAATAAATTTGCAAAAAACAATTATATAACAAAACATTTTTAATTATGCGACTAAAAACTGTTTCATGGGAAATCACCCGACTGATGATTGTCGGTTGTTTGTTTTTCCTTTTTGATGTAGGAGCATTCGCTCAAGGATCTCGTTCGATCAGCGGCACGGTGCTTGATGCAAGCACGAACGAACCGATGATCGGCGTGAGTGTAATTGAAAAGGGTACTTCCAACGGCACGGTAACGGACATCGATGGAAAGTTCGTGCTCAGTGTCCGTCAGAATGCCACCGTCTCGTTCTCATATGTGGGATATGTTACTCGCGAGTTGGCTGCCAACCGCGCCAGTGGCACTATCCTGTTGACAGAAGACGACAAGACCCTCTCTGAGGTGGTCGTCGTAGGTTATGGCACACAGAAGAAGGTGAACCTCTCTGGTGCGGTAACGGCTGTGGAAGGTGATAAGTTGGCCGGCAAGCCCACCAGTGATGTGCTCAGCGCTATGATGGGTGAGATGCCGGGCGTGGCTATCCTCCGTTCTAGTGGTGAACCGGGATCAGAGACATCCGGACTGCGTATCCGTGGATTCTCGTCTGTGAACAACACCTCGGCACTGGTCTTGATCGACGGTGTTGAGGGTGATCTGGCGCTGCTCAACGCCGATGATATCGAGAGTATCTCTGTATTGAAGGATGCCTCTGCCTGTGCTATCTACGGTGCCCGCGCAGCATCCGGCGTGGTGCTGGTTACCACGAAGAGCGGCGAGGAGGGTAAGCCCAAGATCTCGTATAATGGCTATTATGCCGTGAACACCCCTGCCAACATGCCCGAGCGTCTGCCGGCATGGGAGGAGCAGCAGTGGATCAATATCGGCCGTTATAATGCCGGTGGATCGTATGAGTGGAACAAGGAGAAGACCACGTGGGTGGCTAACCCCAACTTCAACTACTACCCCAACAATAACAACGGTCGTTGGGAGCAGTTTACCGCCACTAACTGGGTGGATGAGGGCACACGTGACTATGCCGGACAGACCAACCACTCGATTTCTGTGAGTGGCGGCAGCAAGACCATCAACTACTTGGTGAGCGGCAACTATTTCTATAAAGACGGTATGCTGAAGTATGCCAAGAACAACTCCACACGTGTGAACCTGCATGCCAAGGTGAGTGCCGAACTGAACAAATACCTGCAACTGGGCGTGAACCTGCAGTACCAGTCGAAGAAGAACAACAGTCCGTCGAATGGTGCCGGCAGCATCCTGAATACCTTATATGGCGCACGTGCACGACAGTTGATATGGCAGCCGGAAGAGACTCCTAACTACGGTTCTCAGCCCTATTCCGGCGACCTGCAGATCAACCCCATCGACATCCTGCACAACGGTGGTACCAGCGAGTCGCTCTACGAGGCCTTCTTAGGCAAGGGTGAGCTCACCATCAAGAACCTGGTGAAGGGACTGCGCATCAACCTGAGTGCCAGTCGCAGGGCCGGTTATTACGACTTCCGTTCGGAGAGACATTGGTTGGCATGGTATGCGATGAACGGCACCACCATCCGTCAGCAGACCAACAACCCCAACTCCTTAGAGCGCAGGAAGAATAATGACTATCATGATATGTTTGAGGCTACCGTCAACTATGAGTTTGACGTGAACCAGCATAACTTCAAGTTCCTGGCAGGTAGCAGCTATGAGAACTACCGCAAGGACCAGATCGAGGCAACAGCCAAGAATATGAACTCCAACGATTTCTATTCTTTCAACTACTACGATGCCTCTGTGGCCACGAACACCACGTTGAATGACCTGATCGAGCCGTGGTCGATGATGTCATATTTCGGACGTTTCAACTACAACTACGCAGAGCGTTACCTCTTCGAGGCCAATATCCGTTATGACGGTTCTTCACGTCTGGCCCCCGAGAAGCGCTGGAAGGCCTTCCCATCAGTATCCGCCGCCTGGAGAATCAATCAGGAGAAATGGTTCCATGCCGACTGGGTGAGCAACCTCAAGCTGCGTGCTTCATGGGGACAGCTCGGTAACGGTGCCGTGCTCGGTCTGTACGACTATATCCCCACCATCTCACAGTCGACCGTCTATATCTCTGAGAAGAGCTACTATCAGTCACAGCTCGCCTCGAAGGACAAGACATGGGAGACGATAGAGACCACCAACGTGGGTGTTGACTTAGGATTGTTCAACGGACGACTGAACGCATCGTTCGACTACTACTGGAAATACAACAATGACATGCTCTCTAACCTGCAGTTGCCGCACACCATCGGTATCGGTGTACCGGCGGTGAACGTAGGTAAGCTGAAGACATGGGGATGGGATATCGATATCAAGTGGAACGACCGCATCGGTAAACTCAGATATCAGATTGCCTTCAATATCTCCGACTCTCAAAACAGACTCGTGGAATACGATGGTGCGGATGTAATCACCGCAGGTACCCGGAAATTGATCGAGGGTTATGAGTTGAATACCATCTGGGGATATAAGACCGACGGCTACTGGAACAGTAAGGAGGAGTACCAGCAGTACAAGGCCGATCATCCCGGATACAAGTCATTCAGCGACGGTAAGATAGGTGCCGGTGATGTACGTTTCATCACCCTGCCCGATGCCAACGGCTCTATCGACCACCAGGTGGGTGCCGGCAGCGGTACGAAGGAAGATCATGGTGACCTGGTATACCTGGGTAACACCAACGGCCGTTATCTCTATGGTCTGAACCTCTCTGCCCAGTGGAACGGCTTCGACTTCTCAGTGATGTTCCAAGGCGTGGCTAAGCGTAAGATGCTCATCGACAGCGAGGCCATCACACCGTTCGGACGTACCCATCAGATGCCATGGACCATCCACCGTGACTACTGGACACCGGAGAATACCGATGCCTTCTGGCCACGACTGTACAACTACAATGGTGATATGTTCAACTTCCAGCCTTCTGACAAGTGGGTGCAGAACGCTGCCTACCTGCGACTGAAGAATATCACCTTGGGCTATACCCTACCGATACCGAAGCGCTATATCCAGAAGTTGCGCCTCTATGTGAGCGGTAATGATATATGGGAGCACTCTGATATCCTGAAGGTCTTCGACCCGGAGGCAGGAAATAACGTAGGACGTAACTACTACCCATTCTTCCGTACTTGGTCTTTCGGTGTAAACATAACATTATAATGATAACTGATAACAGATGAAAGATATGAAACAGTATATATATCAATCGTTTTTTGCCTTGGGCCTCGTTTGCGGAGGATTCACGCTGACCGGTTGTGACTTAGACCGCCTGCCCGAGACGACACTTGCCGACAATACATTCTGGCAGAGTGAGACCGACCTGCGTGGCGCCTGTAACAAACTGTATGTCGACCTGCCCGGATTCTCTCACGATACACGTGCTGATGACATCATCGGTACAGCAGCCAACTCGATATCCAGCGGCAGCAGGAGCGTTCCCGCCACCTCAAGCGACTGGACACAGCCTTATGAGAAGATTTTCGTATGCAACAATATCATCGACAAGGGCAGCAAGGCTCCGCTGAGCGATGCACAGAAAAACCGTTGGATGGCAGAGGCATACTTCTTCCGTGCCTATCACTTCTTCGACCTGGTGAAGAAATACGGTGACGTGCCCCTGATCCTGAAGGCATTCGACTCTACCAGTGATCCGGATATAAAGATGGGTCGTACACCCCGTGAGGAGGTAATCCAACAGTGTTACAAGGATCTGCAGTTTGCCGAGGAGAATCTCCCGGATATCGATCAGGTAAGCAGTGCCACCGACTGGGGCCGTGTATCGAAGAGTGCTGCCCGTGGTATGATGGTGCGCATCGGACTCTACGAGGGTACGTTTATCAAGTACCACGGACTATCCGGCGACTCGAAGGCACATCTGAAGGTGGCTATCGATGCTGCCGAGCGACTCATCAAGAGTGGCAAGCATGATCTCTATCCCGACTTCCAGAAACTCTTCTACTTTGATGGTGAGGGTCGCCAGAATAAAGAGAATGTCTTCGTGAAGATCTATGGTCCTAACGGTGACGGAGCGGTGATCACCCACAACAACTCACGTGGCATGGAGAATGCCGTGACGGTAACCCGTCAGACGATCGACCAGATACTGTATGCGGATGGTCTTCCACGAGAGAAAACCAGTATGAAGGTGGAGGAGACCACACATAATGACGTGTTCCTGAACAGGGATCCACGTATGGCCATGACTTTCTACCAAAAAGACGAGGAGGCATACAAGGCCGGCTACAACCCCTTCGGCAACCAGAGTGGCAATGGCTACGGATTGAAGAAGGGCTTCATGCTCAGCGAGTGGAACACCACCAATAAGGAGACGGTAGATAAGATGATTATCCGTTATGCCGAGATCCTCATCTCTTATGCCGAGGCTCTGTACGAGTATAACGGACAGATTACTGACAGTCAGTTGGATGCAACTATTAATAAGGTACGCGCAAGAGCCGGCTTCAATGTGAAGCTCACCAACAACTTCGTTACCAGCAACGGACTGAACATGCTCGAGGAGATTCGTCGTGAAAGACTTGTGGAGTTTATCGATGAGAACCTGAGATACAACGATATTATCCGTTGGAAGATCGCTGAGAAGGTGCTGCCCGTGGCTATGCTCGGACTGAAGTACAACGATGCCGACAACCTAAGCACACACCGTGAGAATATCGAGGGACGACTGACAGGTGCTGGTGGTATGTTCAATGGCAAGAAGGTGGCCGACCAAGCAGATATCTACGTGATAGAGAATGCCGAGAACCGCACCTTTGATCCAAAGAAGGATTATTACTATCCCATTCCTACTTATGAGATAGCAACATCTGATGGTAATGTGGAGCAAAATCCAGGATGGAATTAATATATTATTTCAGAATAAACAGAACGCGATATGAAACGTTATATCAATAAAATAGTATGGATGATGGCCGTAATTTGCGGCTTGACATCTCTCACTGCCTGTGAGGATGATGCCTGGGGCAACGACAATCCAGAATACGAGAATGTGTTTATCGTGGCCTTTGCCGACTGGGGACCTAAGAGTAATAATGACAAGACATATACCGTGGCTCAGGGCAGTCAGGTGGCAGTGCCCGTGCAGTTGTGGTGTGAAGGCACCCGCAACTTCAACGCCGATGCTTTCCTCTATGTGGACAGCAGTCTGAAGTTGGGCACCGACTATCAGTTGGTGGATGCCAATGGCAATGTGCTTCAGCAGGATGGCAACGGAGCCTTCACCCTGACATGGGATCTGATGTCGGCCGACCTCACTAAGAACCATCGTGTGCAGACCGTCTACCTGAAGGCGCTCAACGGGTCTAAGGGTAAGGTGACGCTGATGACTTTCGATCCGAAGGATGTGGACGAGGCAGGCAAGCTTCGTATCTCCAACGGAGGCACCAAGGATGACGACACCCAGTATTATGTGCCCAATAACTTTACCGGACAGTATGAGGTGCGCTGCCTGACGGTGAATTACAAAGTGGTAGTAACCATCAATTAATACCCCATGAACATTCGCAAGATTGTTGTTAGTTTAGCTTGTTTTGGTTTTGTCTCTGTGGCAGGTGCGCAATCCATCTGGGATGGCGCGCACCTGGCCACGGTGAAGAACCATCTGCAAGAGCCTGCCTATGCAGTAGCCTATCAGCATCTGATCAAGCAGGCCGACCGTCAGCTGAAGAAAAAGCCGGTATCGGTGATGATGAAGGAGAAGACGGCCGTGAGTGGTGACAAGCACGACTATATGAGTCTGTCACGCTACTTCTGGCCCGATCCGAAGAAGCCTGACGGCTTGCCTTATATCAGTGTTGATGGTGTCTCTAACCCTGAACTGAAGAAGCTCGACCGTAACCGTCTGTCGGAGATGGCTACGGGGGTGACAACGCTGTCATTAGCCTGGTATTTCAGTGGTGAGGAGCGCTATGCCCAGAAGGCCACGGAGCTGATCCGTGTGTGGTTCCTCAACAAGGATACCCACATGAATCCGAATCTGAACTATGCGCAGATCGTGCCGGGGTTATATAACGGCAAGGGGCGCTGCTATGGTGTCATCGATGCCTACTCGTTTGTGGAGATGCTCGATGCCGTGCAGTTGTTGGAGGGTTCCACCGCCTTCACGAAGAAAGACTCTAAGGCGCTGAAGGCATGGTTCTCGAAATTCCTACAGTGGATGCTCACCAGCGATCAGGGCATCGAGGAGGGTAAGCAGTTGAATAACCACTCCACGGCTCATGACGTGCAGGTGATCGCCTACGCCAACTATGTGGGTAACAAGAAGGTGCTCGATGAATACTTCGGACAATTCTATGAGAAGCGTATCAAGGCGCAGATAGAAGACGATGGCCGTCAACCGCAGGAGCTGCGCCGTACACTCGCTTTCGGCTATTCGCAGTATAACCTCACGCACATGATCGATGTGATGCAGATGGCCCGCCATGCCGGTTATACGATGGAGGGACTCTCACGGATGGAGAAGGCTGCCGACTTCCTCTCGCCCTACTTAGGAAAGAAGGTGGAGGAATGGCCCTACAAGCAGATCAGCGACTGGGATTACAAGCAGAATGAGTTCTCGAAGGATCTCTACCGTCTTTATCTGTTGGATCCCCAGCGCAGTGACTATCTCACCATGAGTAAGAAAAACCTGATAAGGAAATTCTCCGACCGTTTCTTCCTGCTCTATTACACACCCGATCAGACAGACAATGCCTTTGCCCAAGCTGATGTGCAGTTGCGCTATCAGTTGGAGCAGGCTAACCGTATCCGTCAGGACAAGAACGACTGGTCGCTGATGCCCCGTTGTGTGGAGAAAGACGGCAGTCTGCGCATGGTGAGACTGCCCGATTGGTGTTGCGGATTCTTTGCCGGAGAACTGTGGCAGATGTATCAATACTCACACGATCCTTTCTGGCGTGAGCAAGCGGTAAGCAATACGTGGCCCATCGAAAGGGTAAAGACACGTACGGGCAGTCACGACTTAGGTTTTATGGTGTATAACTCGTTTGGCAAGGCGTGGGAGAATACCGGTGAACAGTCGTACAGGGATGTGGTCATACAAGCCGCCAACTCGCTCATCACCCGCTATGATGAGACCGTAGGATGTATCCGCAGTTGGAGTTGGGGAACACCCGACCGTTGGCAGTTTGCCGTAATTATCGACAATATGATGAATCTCGAACTGCTCTTCGAGGCCAGTCGTCTGACGGGTGATAAGCAATACTACAACATCGCCGTGTCGCATGCCAATACCACGATGAAGAATCATTTCCGTCAAGATAATTCCTCGTATCATGTGGTGGATTACAACCCGGCGGATGGCAGCGTGATCAAGCGCATCACCCACCAGGGTATCGCCAACGAGAGTGTGTGGAGTCGTGGACAGGCATGGGGCCTCTATGGCTATACGATGTGTTACCGTTATACGCAAGATAAGAAATACCTCGAACAGGCTCAGAAGATTGCGGAGTTTATCTTCTCACAGCGTGATATGCCTGCCGATCTGATCCCTTACTGGGATATGCGTGATCCGGCGATAAAGACAGGTGTTGGTCCGGCACTCGACGGTGGTTGTCCGCGTGATGCCTCAGCCGCCGCCATCACCGCCTCGGCACTCTATGAGCTCGCAGGGTATCTCACCGGGGATGTTGCCATTCGCTATCGTGGTTATGCCGACAAGATCGTATCGTCGTTGGAAAGCCATTATCAGCCACAACCACGTACAGCCCAGGGATTCCTCCTGTTGCACTCTACCGGAAACTATCCCGGCAAGGATGAGATCGATGTGCCCATCAACTATGCGGATTACTACTATCTGGAAGCGTTGCTAAGAAGGAAATAGAAATGGAAAATGGAAAATGGATAATGAAAAATGGTTAATGAAAAATGGATAATGCTTAATTTTCAATTTTCCATTATAAATTTTCCATTTTCCATTTATTAATAGGTATTACAATGAAAATAAGAAATAATCTTCTATGGGTGTTATCCTTCGTTTGTACGGTCGGCGTACAGGCGCAGACACTGCCCGTTTACCTCGATGAGACGAAATCGGTGGATGAACGGGTAGAGGATGCCCTTTCGAGGATGACGTTAGATGAGAAGATCGCGGTGATCCATGCTCAGTCGAAGTTCTCTTCTCCCGGTGTCAAACGATTGGGGATACCTGAGTTCTGGACCGATGACGGACCGCATGGTGTGCGCCCTGACGTGTTATGGGATCAGTGGGAGCAAGCCGGGCAGACGAACGACTCGTGTGTTGCCTTCCCGGCACTCACCTGTCTGGCTGCCACGTGGAATCCCGCTATGGCTCGCCTATATGGTGAGAATCTAGGTGAGGAGGCGCTCTATCGTCGTAAGGACATGATTCTCGGTCCGGGGGTGAACATCAACCGTACACCTCTCGGCGGCAGGAACTTTGAATATATGGGTGAAGACCCCTTCCTCATCTCTCGCATGGTGGTGCCCTACATCCAGGGATTGCAGTCGAAGGGTATTGCAGCCTGTGTCAAACACTATGCCCTGAACAACGATGAGGAATACCGTCATCAGGTAAACGTGATCGTCTCTGACAGGGCGCTGCATGAGATCTACCTGCCTGCCTTCAAGGCTGCTGTCTGCGAGGGTGGTGCCTGGGGATTGATGGGGGCATACAACCTCTACAAGAATCAGCACAACTGTCATAATGATATCCTGTTGAATAAGATCCTGAAACAGGATTGGCAGTATGATGGTGTGGTGGTATCCGACTGGGGTGGCTGCCATGATACCCGTGAGGCGGTGATGAATGGCTTGGATATGGAGTTTGGCACATGGACCAACGGCTTGTCGTTCGGTGCCTCGAATGCCTACGACAACTACTACCTGGCCTCCAACTACAAGAAACTGATTCGTGAAGGGGTGTTCACCACCAAGGAGTTGGATGACAAGGTGCGTAGGGTGCTGCGCCTTTTCTACCGCACGTCGATGAACCGTCATCGTCCGAACGGCTTCCTCTGTTCAGAGTCACATTATCAGGCAGCACTGAAGATCGCTCAGGAGGGTATCGTCTTGCTGAAGAACGACAATAACCTGTTGCCGATCAAGCAACCTCGGAGAATCCTCGTGGTGGGAGAGAATGCCATCAAGATGATGACCGTGGGTGGCGGCTCCAGTTCGCTGAAGGTACAACGTGAAATTCTTCCGTTGGATGGCTTGCGTAAACGATTCCCCGATGTGGCTGTCGACTATGCCCGTGGTTATGTGGGTGACACCGTACAGAGTTATAACGGTGTCACCGTGGGGCGCTCACTCGCTGAGAGTCGCTCTGCCGAGGAACTCCTCCGTGAGGCGGTGGAGAAAGCGAAGGGGGCCGACTATGTCATCGTCTTCGGCGGACTCAACAAGAGCAATTACCAGGATTGTGAGGGGCATGACCGTAAACAGTATGGGTTGCCCTACGCACAAGACCAGTTGATAGAATCTTTGGCGGCTGTCAACAAGAATATTGTCTATGTGAATATCTCCGGCAATGCCGTGGCAATGCCGTGGATAGAGCAGGTGCCCGCCATCGTTCAGGGGTGGTTTATCGGCTCTGAGGCTGGTGAGGCGATAGCCTCTGTCTTGGCTGGTGATGTGTCGCCCAGTGGTAAACTGCCCTTTACGTGGTATCGACAGTTGACTGATTGTGGTGCCCATGCCTTAGGTACCTATCCCGGTACATGGCGTGCCAATAAGGAGATTATCGATGAGGAATATAAAGAGGATATCTTCGTGGGATACCGCTGGACGGATCGCAAGAAGATCAAGCCCCTCTTCCCCTTCGGTCATGGACTCAGTTATACGCGTTTTCAAGTTGGTAAGGCAACGGCCTCCGACAAGGAAATCAACCATAACGGCTCACTCACCATTACCGTTCCTGTGAAGAATATCGGCAGTTGTGCCGGAGCGGAGACTGTCCAACTATATATCCGTGATGTCAAATCATCGGTGGAGCGACCTGTCAAGGAGTTGAAATGCTTTAAGAAAGTGTTCCTGCAACCAGGAGAGGAGCAGCAGGTAACGATGACCATCGATGCCGATGCCCTCGCTTTCTATGATGAGACTACTCACGGATGGAAGGCAGAGGCAGGTGACTTTGAGGCTCTCATCGGCACCTCGTGTGAGGCTATCGCCACGAAGATCAAGTTCCGGCTGAAGAAATGATAATCTTTAAGCACAGAGACACAGAGTAACATGAGTGTTTCTTCCAATTATAATCTCTGTGTCTCGGTATCTCTGTGTTTATATAAATATAAAAAATGGAAAATGGAGAATGATCAATTTTCAATTCTCCATTTTCCATTTTCCATTTTTATTGTAGTCCCACCGGGAATCGAACCCGGATCTAATCTTTAGGAGAGACTTATTCTATCCATTGAACTATGAGACCCCAATCGTATAAATGATACGGTTGGCATGCTGCAAACCTTATGCAAAGGTACGATGTTTGCCGCACGCCACCAAATTATTTGCGGATTATTTTACCTGACTGCCGGGCTTTACCTCACGGGTGAGGGTGGTGACACTCAGTGCTCCGTCGTAGTTCTCTGCCGAGAGGATCATTCCCTGACTCTCGATACCCATGATCTTACGTGGGGCGAGGTTGGCGATGAAGAGCACATCCTTGCCACGCAGATCTTCGGGCTCATAATGCTCAGCGATACCACTGAGGATCGTACGGTCAGTGCCACTGCCATCGTCGATGGTGAAACGGAGGAGCTTCTTCGATTTCTTCACCTTCTCACACTCCTTGACATGACCCACACGGATATCGAGCTTCTCAAACTGCTCGAAGTCGATCGTGTCCTTGATCGGCGCAGCCTTGTAGTTGGCAGCCTCGTTGGCTTTCTTGGTGGCCTCGAGTTTGTCCAACTGGCGCTGGATCACCTCATCTTCGATCTTCTCGAAGAGCAGGGCGGGCTCTGCCAACTGATGACCGGCCTTCAGCAGATCGGTGCTGCCTAACTGCTCCCACTCAAAGTGGTCGATGTTGAGCATCTGGCGCAGTCTCTTAGAAGAGAAAGGCAGGAACGGCTCAAAGGCGATGGCGAGGTTGGCGGTGAGCTGCAGACAGATATTCAGGATGGTCTCACAACGCTTGGGATCGGTCTTCCATACCTTCCAGGGCTCGCACTCGGTGATGTAGCGGTTGCCGATACGTGCCAGGTTCATGGCCTCAAACTGTGCGTCGCGGAACTTAAACTGGTCGAGCAGTGCCTCTACCTTCTGCTTCACGTCCTTAAACTCATCCAGGGCCTGACGGTCAACATCCAGCAGCTCGCCACAGGCAGGCACCACGCCATTCCAATATTTCTTGGTCAGCTGCAGGGCACGGTTGACGAAGTTGCCATAGATAGCCACGAGCTCGTTGTTGTTACGGTCTTGGAAATCCTTCCACATGAAGTTGTTGTCTTTCGTCTCCGGTGCGTTGGCGGTGAGCACATAGCGCAGCACATCTTGCTTGCCGGGCATCTCCTCGAGGTATTCGTGCAACCATACGGCCCAGTTGCGTGAGGTGGAGATCTTGTCGTTCTCAAGGTTCAGGAACTCGTTAGCCGGCACGTTATCGGGCATGATGTATTTGCCGTGGGCCTTCATCATCACGGGGAAGATGATGCAGTGGAACACGATATTGTCCTTGCCGATGAAATGAATCAGGCGGGTGTCGTCATCCTGCCACCATTTCTCCCAGTTGCCCCAGCGCTCAGGCTCTTTCTCGCAGAGCTCCTTGGTATTCGAGATATAACCGATAGGGGCGTCGAACCATACGTAGAGCACCTTGCCGTCGGCTCCCTCTACGGGAACGGGGATACCCCAGTCGAGGTCGCGAGTCATGGCACGTGGCTGCAGATCCATATCCAGCCAACTCTTACACTGGCCATAAACATTGGGGCGCCACTCTTTGTGCTCCTCGAGGATCCACTGCTTCAACCACTCCTGATAGTCGTTCAGCGGCAGATACCAGTTCTTGGTCTCTTTCAGCACAGGCACCTCACCTGTCTCCTTTGAGCGGGGATTGATAAGCTCTGTCGGCTCCAGGGCACGTCCACAGCCCTCCTCACACTGGTTGCCATAGGCTGTCTTATGACAGTAGGGGCACTCTCCCACCACGTCACGGTCGGTGAGGAACTTGCCGTTCTTCTCATCGAAGAACTGCTTGGTGGTCTGCTCCACCAGTTTTCCCTCATCATAGAGCTTACGGAAGAAGTCGGAGGCAAACTGATGATGTATCTTTGAGGTGGTGCGACTGTATATATCAAAAGAGATGCCGAAATCCTCGAAGCTCTTTTTGATCATGCTATGATAGCGGTCGACAACGTCTTGCGGGGTGATACCTTCCTTGCGGGCACGCTGGGTGACAGGCACGCCGTGCTCGTCGCTTCCACCGATGAAGATCACTTCCTGCTTCTTCAGTCGGAGATAGCGCACGTAGATATCTGCCGGTACATATACGCCGGCCAGATGTCCGATATGTACACCGCCGTTGGCATAGGGAAGGGCCGCCGTAACGGTGGTGCGTTTGAAATTCTTCTGTTCCATTGTAAAAATTTTGCGGCAAAGTTACGAATAATTTTTGTTTTGTGAAAATATTATTATATCTTTGTAACTTATAAGCAAGTAAAACTATAAAAAGAAAAGATATGTACGACAAAGAACATGGATTGTATATTGCTCATTGCCAGAACGGTGCGCTGAGCATTATTGGAAAGATGGCTAACCGCCATGGATTGATTGCCGGTGCTACGGGTACTGGTAAGACCGTTACCCTTCAGGTGATGGCCGAGTCGTTTTGTCAGGCAGGCGTACCTTGTTTCATGGCTGATATGAAGGGCGACCTCTCTGGTATCTCTCAGGTGGGAAAGATGAGTTCTTTCATCGAGAAGCGTCTCCCCGAGTTTGGCATAGAGAATCCGCAGTTCCAGTCATGCCCTGTCCGTTTCTATGATGTCTTCGGTGAGCAGGGTCACCCCATGCGTGCCACGGTCAGTCAGATGGGTCCTCTGCTGTTATCCCGTCTGTTAGGCTTGAACGAGACGCAGGATGGTGTGCTGAACATCGTCTTCCGCATCGCCGATGAGCGTGGTCTGCAGATCCTCGACCTGAAAGATCTCCGTTCGATGCTCGACTATGTGTCGAAGAATGCCAAAGACTACACCACGAAATACGGTCATATCACCTCCGCCACGGTGGGTGCCATCCAGCGCGCCCTGCTGCAGTTGGAGAATCAGGGTGCCAATATGTTCTTCGGAGAACCCTCGTTTGATATCTACGACCTGATGCAGACCGAGAACGGCAAGGGTATCATGAGTGTGCTGGCTGCCGATAAGCTGATGATGCAGCCCAAGCTCTACAGTACCTTCCTCTTGTGGCTGTTGTCGGAGTTGTATTCCACCCTTCCCGAGGTGGGTGATATGGAGTTGCCGAAGCTCGTGTTCTTCTTTGATGAGGCCCATATGCTGTTTGACGGCACGTCGAAGGCGCTGTTAGACAAGATCGAGCAGGTGATCCGACTGATACGAAGCAAGGGCGTGGGTATCTATTTCATCACGCAGTTGCCTACGGATATCCCTGAGAATATCCTCGGACAGCTCGGTAACCGTGTGCAGCATGCCCTGCGTGCCTATACGCCGAAAGATCAGAAGGCCGTGAAGACGGCTGCCGACACCTTCCGTCCGAATCCGGAGTTTAAGACCGATGAGGCGATCATGAATCTCGAGACGGGTGAGGCCCTCGTGAGCTTCCTCGACCAGAAGGGTGCACCATCCGTGGTGGAGCGTGCCAAGGTACTCTTCCCCTTGAGTCAGATCGGCGCCATCACCGAGGGACAGCGACTGGATATCATCAAGCAGAGTAGGGTATACGGCAAGTATGATAACATGATCGACCGTGAGAGTGCCTACGAGATCCTCATGAAGGAGGCCGAGGAGAAACAGAAGCAGGCCGAAGAGGAGCAGACGGCTAAAGAACTGGAGAAGGCTGCCGCCAAAGAGGAGAAGGCTGAGAAGGGTGAGAAGAAGGCCGGCATCATGAGTAAGGTGTGGAAGGCCATCGTCACGGCAGTCACCTCTTCATTGGCTACCCTGCTCGGTGCCTGGGTGAGCAGTAAGGTGACGGGTAAGAAAACCGCCTCCACCAAGGATGCTACCGGTCGTGTGGTGAAGAATGCCACGAGTGCTGCCACCCGTACGATCACCAAGGAGCTCACCCGTGATATCTTAGGTAACCTCACCAAGAAATAAGCTGTTGCAGAGACGATGAGGTTAGGAGCATTGGTGTTTTTCGGCATCCCCTTGTTGGGGATGGCATATGTGATGTGGCATGTGTGGTGTATCCTCCCTACGTCGGTATGGGTGAAGATCCTGTCGATGGTGGGTATGATCGGCTTGTTCATGCTCCTCTTCGTGGGCATCGGCCGTTCGCTGGATACCTTGTCGATGTCATTAGCCACCGTCATCTACGAGGTGAGCACCTCGTGGCTGATTATCCTGCTTTACCTCTTTCTCATCTTCCTGTTATTGGATATCGGCCGCCTCTTCCATATTGTTCCTAAGCAATGGCTGTTCGGCAGTTGGAAGGGCCTGCTCGGTATCGTCGCTTTCCTGACGGTTGTCTTACTCTATGGCAATATCCGTTACCGCCATAAGGTACGACAGCCGTTGTCGCTGCATACGGAGAAGACGCTGCGGAAGCCTGTCCGCCTGCTGATGATGAGCGACCTGCATCTCGGTTATCACAACCAGCGGCAGGAGTTCCACCGTTGGGTGGATATGATCAATCAGGAGAATCCCGACCTGATCCTGATTGCCGGTGATATCATCGACCGCAGTCTGCGCCCCTTGCAGGAGCAGCGGATGTGGGAGGAGTTTCGCCGTCTGAAGGCCCCGGTGATTGCCTCTTTGGGTAATCATGAGTATTACTCCGGTGAGCAGGGTTCGGAGGAGTTTTACCAGAAGGCCGGCATCCGTCTGTTGCGTGATGCCTCGATGGAATGGGGCGATTTGGTGATTGTGGGGCGTGACGACCGCACTAATCCTCATCGTCTGTCGGTTAACAAGCTGATGGCTAAGGTGGATACCACCAAGTATGTCATCCTGCTCGATCATCAGCCCTATCACCTGGAATTGGCCGAGCGTGCCGGGGTGGACTTTCAGTTTAGCGGACATACCCACTACGGACAGGTATGGCCCATCTCTTGGATTACTGATGCGGT
>OCTW010995542.1_pt1 | contig 19466 bp, 18 predicted proteins | sample 1539671 | NCBI WGS metagenome assembly OCTW01 (sample SAMN02144230, study PRJEB22623) | gut metagenome | biome: sheep rumen | host: Ovis aries | place: New Zealand
CGGCTTGCGAATCCGGCGTCCGTGATGACTGCCTTGGTTGGGGTTTTATATGACATTTTCGTAGTTGCTCCTTTCTAATTACGACAACTTCTTTTTAATTAGCTCATTCACAGTAGCTGGGTTAGCCTTGCCTTTCGATTTCTTCATGACTTGCCCAACTAGGAATCCAATCGCCTTCATCTCGCCATTGCGGACGTCGTCAGCCGCTTTTGCGCATTCTGGCGCGGTCAAAACTTCATCAATAATTGCCTCAAGTGCACCTTCGTCATTTTCCTGCAAAAGGTTCATTTCTTTTGCAAGTTGGTGCGGAGTCTTCTGAGTGTTTTTCTTGTCATACATTTCCATCAAGATGGCTTTTGCGCCAGTTGATGAAAGTTCCTTTTTCTCGACCATTTCGGAAAGTTCAGTCAACTCGCCAGCCGTAGCCAAGGCGAAATCTTTGTCGAGATTTTCTTCTGCGAGCAAGATGCCAGAGAACCAGTGTGCAACGCGTGGCGCTAACTGTACACCACCTTTATCGAGCACTTCGTTCAAACGCTTAGCAAGAATTGGGTAATTCAAGATCGCCTCGCGTTCGCTGTCGTCAAGATTCAAGACGCCAAACTTCGAACGGTACTCGTCTGGCATCATTGGCATATTTGCTTCAACTTTATCAATGTAGCTTTGTTCCAAAACAATCGGCGGAACGTCCGGTTCTGGCATATAACGATAATCCTGCGCCTCTTCCTTACTGCGCTGGGAAGTGGTCTTGCCAGTTGCATCGCTCCAACCGCGCGTTTCCTGAACGACTTTTTCGCCCTTGTCGAGCAATTTAGTCTGACGCTCAAATTCGTATTCAACAGCATGTTCGACGCTGCGGAAAGAGTTAAGGTTCTTAATTTCTGCGCGCGTACCGAGTTCGTCGGTCTTCGAGCAAGAAATATTTACGTCAAAACGCATGTTGCCTTGATATAAGTCGCCATTCGTTACCTCGGCGTACATCATTAAACGATGCAACTCTTCGCAGTAAGCGCGAGCTTGCGCAGCCGAATGAATATCTGGCATCGAAACAATCTCAATCAGTGGCGTACCAGCACGGTTGAGGTCGACTAGGGAATAGGTATCAAAATGCGTTAACTTACCTGCATCTTCTTCCATGTGCGCATGCTCGATTTTTACGGTCGAGCCATCTGGCAAGTGAATCTCGCCGGCGCCGATAATCGGCTGATACATCTGCGAAATCTGATAGCCCTTTGGTAAGTCAGGATAATAATAGTGTTTGCGGTCGAAACGGCTGACTAAATTAATCTTACAATTCATCGCCAAACCGGCACGAACAGCTTTTTCGACGGCTGCTTTATTCAAGACTGGCAACATGCCTGGTAGTGCGTAATCAATTGGACTTACGCAGGCATTTGGCTCTTTGTCGACCGCGTCGTTATCGACGGCGCTAAATAATTTTGTTTTAGTATTGAGCTGTACGTGACATTCAATACCGATGGTCATTTTATAATCACTTTTACTCATCTATATTGCTCCCAAATCTCTTAAAGCCTGCTTATAGGTCGCAAGGGCGTGCTGTGCTTGACGATATTCTGGATGAAAATCACTTTCGTGTGCAATTTGGTTGCGAAGCTTGTGTGCGTGCCAAACTGCATTTAACTGTGTGAACTTTTCTTTACCAACTTTCTTGAGGCGATCACCCATTGTTCGCCCTTGGATACCCATTTCGCAAAGGGCCTTATCCAACAGTTTGTCGCCCTGAATAATCGCCATCGAATAAGTCGCTTCGTTGCCTTGTTGGAGTGAGTTCTCAATGCGCAAAAAGTCTACCTGATAATTTTCTTTATCAAAAGTGTAGCCTCGCTTTTTAGTGAGAGACATCATTACTAATAGCAAGATGCCAACTACGACGATTGCGATTAGTAGGGTTAATAATGAGCCGTCCATTAGGCAACTTCCTCCACGCTCTTCGCAATGTTAAGCAGAGTCTGATCGCTCTGGCGTGGTCCAATCAACTGAATGCCAATTGGCAAACCGTCGCTAGAAGTTCCGGCTGGTGCGGCCAAAGCTGGCAAACCGGCCATGCTCGGTGGCACACTCATAACGTCTTCCATGTACATTTGAAGTGGATCGTCGGTCTTCTCGCCAAACTTAAAAGCTGGTGCTGGTGCTACTGCACAAAGCAAGGCATCGTATTTTTCGAAAGCCTCGTTGTAGGCATTAATAAGTAACGTGCGCGCTTTCTGAGCCTTCAAATAGTAGGCGTCAAAGAAACCAGAACTTAATACAAAGTTACCGATCATGATGCGACGCTTGTTTTCTGGCATAAAGCCTTCATCGCGCGTTTTACTATAAATGCTATCCAAATCGGTAATTTCGGCTGCACGGTGGCCGTAACGAATGCCGTCATAACGGCTAAGGTTCGAAGCGACCTCGGCTGGCTGAACGATGTAATAAATTGCCAAGCCATATTTCATAATTGGCATTTCGATTTCTTCAACTTCAAAGCCGGCTTTTTGCATCTTTGCAGCATAATCACGGACGGTTTTTATTACTTCCGAATTTACGCCTTCGCCTAAGAAGTCCTTAACAATGCCAATTTTCTTTTTCTTCGGTTTTGCGTCTTCAAGATCTTTGGTCCAGAAATTATCCAAAGTTGTCGAATCTTTCGGATCTTTTCCAGCCATAATGCTCATTACTAGGTCAACGTCGTCTGCGTTCTTTGCAAAACAGCCCATCACGTCGGTAGAAGATGCCATCGCGACGACGCCGTAGCGGCTAACTGTACCGTAGGTCGGCTTCATGCCCCAAACACCATTGTAGCTAGCTGGCTGACGAATCGAGCCGCCCGTATCGGAACCTAACGCAAATTGAACTATGTCCAATGCGACCGCGGCTGCGGAACCACCGGAGGATCCGCCCGGCACGTGATCGAAATTCACAGCATTATGGGATGGTCCAAAATAGGAGTTCTCCGTACTAGAACCATGCGCATACGCATCAAGGTTGGCGCGTCCAATCATAATTGCGCCTTCGGCTTCTAGTTTAGCAACAGCCGTTGCGGTGATTGGTGAAGGGAAATTATCTAACATTCTCGCCGCAGCGGTGGTAACACCTTCTGGGCTAAGATAGTTATCCTTCAAGGCATAAGGTACGCCAGCCAAACGGCCAACTTTTTCGCCTTTCGCAATCTTCTCGTCAATCTCGCGAGCACGCTCAAGTGCGCGCGCTTCGTTCATGGAAATAAAACAGTGATAGTCCTCGTATTCTTTTGCTTTGTCGAGCGCCGCGCGGACTAAATCTACGGCTTTGGTATCTTTATCTGCAATAATCATAGTACTTTTGGCACCTTTATCTGATGATCTTCACTCTCGACCGTTAAATTTAGCAAATCTTCACGATTCGCTTCGAATTCTTCAATTACGTCTTCGCGCCAAACGTTCTGCATGTCGAAGCACTGGTAGGTTGGCTCGACGCCTTCGGTATCTAGCTCATCGAGCTGCGAAATATAACCGACGATGTTGTCGAGATCCTTCTTCAGTGGCTCTATTTGTTCTTCGCTCAGCGAAATATTTGACAATTTTGCCAAATGCAAGACATCTTCTCTAGTAATAGCCATAGAATAATTATAACAGATAAGCGCCTAGTAATAAACTAGATATCAGACAGAGGTTCAATGTCTGCACCAAGGCTACGCAGGCGGTTAGCGAAGTCTTCGTACCCGCGCGCAATCGAGTATACGTTGCGCAAAATCGATGTACCCGGCGCAGCTAGCATCGCTAACATGATGACTACGGCTGGACGCAAAGCAGGCGGCGCCATCATCTCGGCTGGACGCCAGTTAGTTGGACCATTAACAAAGATGCGGTGCGCATCGAGTAGCTCAACCTTTGCATTCAAATTCGAGAGCTCGGTCGAATAAATGGCGCGGTTTTCAAAAACCCAATCGTGAATTAGGGTACGTCCCTCAGCAGTTGCCGCAATCAAAGAGAAGAATGGCAAGCTGTCGATGTTTAGGCCAGGGAACGGCATCGGATGTATCTTATCAATTGGCGCCTTAAGTACGGACTTCTTTAGCTTAATATCAACCAGACGCGTGTGCCCGTTTGTACTCTTATATTCTTCACTAATGCGCATTTTTTGCCCCATCGTGCGCAACACTTCTAGCTCAATCTCTAGGAATTCAATCGGTACGCGCTTTACCTCAATTTCGGACTTTGTTGCTACGCCAGCCGCAATGAAACTCATCGCTTCGATTGGGTCTTCGCCCGGTGCATACGAAACCTCTTTATTAATACGCTTAACGCCATGTACGACCAAGTTGGTTGTGCCGATTCCCTCAATCTTTACGCCCAATTCTTGCAAGAAGAAGCAAACGTCCTGCACCATATAGTTCGGGCTAGCGCCAACAATTGTAGTTTTACCAGGATAAAGCGCCGCTGCCATTACGGCATTTTCCGTCACAGTGTCTCCGCGCTCTATTAGTACAATCTTTTTGTCTTCGACTTTGATATCGCGTACGGTTGCTTCGTAGAAGCCAGGATTACTCTTTGCATCAACATCGAGACCAAAATTCTTTAAGGCATGCAGATGCGGTTCGATGGTGCGCGAGCCGAGCGAGCAGCCTCCCGCATACGGCAATTGAAACTCTTTGAAGCGATGGAGTAGCGGCCCCATGAACATAATGATTGTACGTGTGCGACGCGCAGCTGCAATGTCGAGATGCTCGAGTTCGAGCTTTTTGGGCGGAGTAATTTCGAGATCATGCCCATCGTTTACCCATTCGGTTTTTACGCCAATCGACTCAAGCACTTCAATAATCCTATAAACCTCTTCAATATGCGCGAGGTGCTTTAAAGTTGTCTTTTGTTCGTTTAGAAGAGAAGCGCACAGCAGGCCAACCGCAGCATTCTTGGAAGTATTAATCGTTATGGCTCCGTGCAACTCTTTGCCACCGCAAATCTTATAACTCTTTGAGGCGTTGTCGTTTACGGTTACGATCGATGTGCTAAGAGCGCGACTAATCTTGCTAATTATTTCAAGAGAAGCATTTTGTTTACCGTGCTCTATGCGGTTAATAGCAGACTGACTGGTTCCAATCTTGTCGGCCAATTCAGCCTGTGTCATATTTTGGCGAGTACGAGCAGTAGCGATGATTGCTCCTATCTCAACCATGTAATCGGCTTGCTTTTTCATAGCTTCAGTATATCACAGGATGCATAAATGCAATACAGGATATAAAGATTTTAGTATGTGGAAAAGTATGTGGAAAACTAAGTATAAATGTTGTAATTATTACAAAAAATAGCGTCCGACCTAACAGATTAGACGCTATATATAGCGTTTTTTGGTCCAAAATTCTCCATCTGTTAGCGTTGTATTATTTACAATTTCTATTGCAAAAACCCTACATATAGCGTTACCATTATCTCAACAAACACTAAATATAGTGTTTCGGAATATAGGAATAACACAAAAAACGACTGATTTTCAGAACTACGGAGGTAAAAATGTTCAAGTCAATCAGAAAGCGCGACGGTAAGGTTGTCAGCTTTAAAGAAGATAAAATCACTGAAGCTATCGCCAAAGCTGGTGCGGCTACTGGCGAATTTGGCCACGATCGTGCTGTCCATATTGCCGATAAGGTCCTTAAAGTTGCTCAAGAAGAAATTAAGAGTCGCATTCCGACCGTCGAACAGATTCAAGACATCGTTGAAAAGGTCTTGATGGAGTCCGCCTTTAAGCGCACAGCCAAGGCTTATATTGAATATCGTGCCGAGCGCACTCGCGTTCGCGAAGCCAAGACTAAGCTTATGCAGACCTACGACACCATCTCTCAGCTCGACGCCGAAGAAGATTCCGACGTTAAGCGTGGCAACGCGAATGTCGACGGCAACTCCGCCATGGGTAAAATGCTCCAGTTTGGCGCTGAGGGTTCTAAGGAATACGCCAAAATCTGCATCCTTAAGCCAGAGTTCAGTTACGCTCATGATAATGGCGATATTCATATTCACGATTTGGATTTCTTAGCGACTGGCACGCTCACCTGTTGTCAAACCGACCCACTCAAGCTCTTTGAACGCGGTTTCAATACTGGTCACGGCTTCCTGCGCACTCCGCAATCTATTGGCACCGCCGCCGCTCTCGCCGCTATCATCCTTCAGGCTAATCAGAACGAGCAACATGGTGGTCAGTCTATTCCTAATTTCGACTATGCAATGGCTCCGTCAGTAGATAAAACTTTCCGTAAATCTCTCAAAGAGAACATCAAGAAATACGAAGAATTCACCGGCAAAGATTTAAAGATTGAAATTAAAGACGACATGACCTACGGTGATGATAAAAAGCTAAAGAAAGCAAAAATCCCAGAAAGCATCATCAAGGCTTCTAAGGAAGATACCGAACATCAAACGCTTCAGGCAATGGAAGGTTTCGTGCATAATCTCAACACTATGCATAGCCGCGCGGGCGCACAGGTGCCATTTACCTCCATCAACTTCGGTACCGACACTAGCGAGTCTGGGCGCCTAGTTTCTAAGATGCTCCTCGAGGCAACCATGAATGGTCTCGGTCATCACGAAACACCAATCTTCCCAATCTCCATCTTTAAGGTTAAGGAAGGTATTAACTATAATCCTGGCGACCCAAACTACGATCTCTTTAAGCGTTCTATGGAAGTCTCCGCGAAGCGCCTCTTCCCGAACTTCACCTTCATCGATGCACCGTTCAATCTTCAATATTACAAACCAGGCGATCCAGATACCGAAATCGCCACTATGGGTTGCCGCACGCGCGTCTTCGGTTCTTGCTTCAAAGAGACTGATGGCCACGTATCTGGTCGCGGTAACTGCTCTTTCACGACTATTAATCTTGTCCGTATCGGCATTAAGCACGGCATTTGCCTCGGCGAACGTAAAGAGCCAGATTGGGACGGTTTTTATAAAGAACTCGACGAGAAGCTCAATCTCGTTGCCGAACAGCTCTTACAACGCTTTGAATTCCAAGGTAATCAAAAGGTCAAGAACTTCCCGTTCCTTATGGGGCAAGGCAACTGGGTTGGCAGCGATAAGCTTGGCCCGAATGACCGGCTTCGTGATGTTATTAAGCATGGTACGCTCTCGATTGGTTTCATCGGCCTCGCTGAAACTCTCGTTGCAATGACCGGCAAGCATCACGGTGAATCTGCTGAAGCTCAGGAACTTGGTCTCGACATTATTAGCCATATGCGCGAATTCTGTGATGATATGACCAAGAAGCATAAACTTAACTTCTCGCTTCTCGCCACCCCGGCTGAAGGTCTCTCTGGTCGCTTTACGCGCATGGATCGCAAAGAGTACGGCAAGATAAAGGGTGTAACCGACCGTGACTTCTATACTAACTCCTTCCATGTTCCAGTCTATTACCCAATCTCTGCTTTCGACAAAATCGACATCGAGGCTCCGTATCACGCTCTCTGTAACGCCGGTCACATCACCTACATCGAAATGGACGGTGATCCTTCCGATAACATCGAAGCCTTCGAAGCAGTTATTCGCCATATGAAAGAAGCCGGCATTGGCTACGGTTCCGTCAACCACCCAGTTGATCGCGATCCAGTCTGTGGTTTCTCTGGCATCATCGAAGGTGACGTTTGCCCAAGTTGCGGACGCCACGAAACGGACGGCGAGTTCGGCTTTGAGCGTCTCCGCCGCATCACTGGTTACCTAGTTGGCTCGCTCGAGCGTTGGAATGATGGCAAGAAGGCCGAGGAGGCCGCACGCGTCAAGCATAACGTGTCGGTGGGGCAATACGACCAAGCCACTAAGGTAAAACGCGAAGCCAAGAAAGCATCTCAAAAAGCTGCACTTGGTAAAGAATAAAGCAAATCCCCCAATTGCCGCGCCCAAACCACGCGGCATTTTGGGCTAAAATAGGGAATAGTATGGCAAATAAATCTGTGAAAACTAATATTCTTTGTGAACCGCAAATGGACGTGCCGGATGGCTACATTGTCCTATCGGGCGACCTCGAACATGATTCAATCGTTAATGGCCCCGGCCTTCGCGCCGTGCTCTGGACTCAGGGTTGCCGTCAAAGCTGTCCGGGTTGTCAGAATCCGGAAACCTGGGCTGAAAAAGACGCCGGCGTTGTCGTTAAAATCGACAAGGTTAAAGAGGAATTGCGTAAACTGAAGGGGCAGAGCGGCATTACTTTTTGCGGCGGTGAGCCGTTATTGCAAGCTAAAGCTTGTCTCGAAATCGCCAAATTCTGCAAGGAAGAGCTCGGTTGGAATGTCTGGTCATTTACGGGCCTCGTTTACGAGCAAATTCCGCACGATTCCGATGCCTGGAAATTCGTCGAAGAACTCGATGCTCTGATTGATGGCCCATTTATTCAATCACAACGCGATTTAACCCTTAAATTCCGTGGCAGCCGCAATCAGCGCATTCTTTATCTCGACCACGGCAAAATTACTAAACAAGAATAACTATATAATCTAATTATATCATATGAAGCGCAAAAAGTCAAGCATAAGCACTAAGCAAATTTATTCTGAACTCGTTAAAAAATCCATCGCCGCTGCTCTCATGATCGGCCTCGGCGACTATGTTCTGCTCAAAATCGGTAACCCGCTTGGACCATTCATGTTCGCCTTTGGTCTACTCTGTGTTTGCGTCATGGGTGTCAACCTTTTTACCGGGAAGTGCGGCTTCCTGATTGAAGATAAAATTAAACCGCTCCATCTGCTAGTGATCTTGCTAGTCAACTTGCTGGCAGGGTATCTTTTTGGCCTCCTTTTTAGCGTCGCCGATGCGAGTATTATTGCCGCTGCGCAAGAAAAGGTCGCCTCCTGGAATTTTGATTGGAGCTTCTTTATTCGCTCCATTATGTGTGGCGTCATCATGTATCTTGCCGTCGCAACCTACCGCAAGGGGACTAAACTTGGTATCCTCTTCGGTGTGCCGCTATTCATTCTTTGCGGTTTTCAGCACTGCATCGCCAACATTATTACGCTCGGCGTCGCTCAGACTTTTAGCTGGACTATCTTAATCTGTATCCTCGGTAATTTCATTGGTTCAGTTGCGACTTGGTATATTTGTGGTAAAAAATAGTTTACGCACGATTTTGATTATGCTAAAATAAACCACAAGTGGAATGTGTGAGTATTAATATAGATCTTTAGTTTTTGGGAGTTGTATGGTTTTCATTGGGAGATTGAAAACCGACATTAGAAAAATACTCACAAGGTTTTTCTTTATTGTTGCAGCTATTTTTGCAACAAGTATTTTTGTTTTTAATGCGGTTTTCGCCAAGACTGGAATGGATATTCCGGTCTCAGTAAATTGGACCGACCAATCCGCCTCCTCTCGGCCAAGCAGCGTTACGTTGCAGCTAAAGGATGGCAACACGGTCGTCAAAACGATCACCCTCACTTCAGCTAATCAGAGTCAATCGGATAGCAATAAGTGGGAAGGTGTTTTTGATTCTGTCCCATACAATGACAACTATACAATCTCCGAAAGCGATGTTGACGGCTATACAATTACCGCCAACAACCTTTCGCCGACCATAAATAATACAGTGTCTGTCAGTAGTTCTACTCGTACTACTAATACAGAGAGTCAATCGTTCGGCGACGTTAATTTTGTTTTAATGAGGTCGAATTCTGGCACTTACTATTTATGGACACTAGAAAATTATAGTGGCACAAAATATACGCAGCTCATAAATGCGCTAAAGGCGACTACTGGCAATAATAGTCTGAGCGTCAGTTCTTCTAACTATAAGGCTACGCTTCCTTCTTCTTATACTATCTACTCGGTATGGATTTTTAGTGAGACTGTTGAAATTGAAGGAACGGAAGGAAATATCTCACTCGACCATAATGTAATTCTCACAAATCGTATCGATGAGATATATTATGGCAATGTCGTTACCGGTACTAGTGACGGCGTCACTTTCGAAAACGTCAAGGCTGTCGATACTTACACTCTCACCGTCCATCATCTCAACGAAGACGGCACCAAATTTGCAGAAGACGTTGTTACGGAATACGAAGATGGCGACACTTATACGGCCAGCCCAATTTCCAACAATCGTTATACTTCAGAATTAACTTCTGGCCAAGCTACCGGCACAATTACTCAGGATATAGAAGTAACCTATACTTATCATCCAAAGTTTCATACCGTGACCTATGAATTCTCCGGCGATGTTTTGCCGCCAAATGCCAGCCAGCTCCTTCCGGCCGCCGCGGAACATGATGACGGAACCACGGTCACGGTTGCGCAGAATCCTACCGCTACCGGTTATCGCTTCCTCGGCTGGAAGATTAATGGCGAAGATGCCGGCACTAGCTTCACGATGCCGAGCGAAAACGTCACCATTTCTGGTAGCTGGGAACAATTCAACGGCACCTTTGCGCCAACCATTAGTAAGACGATTTCAAATCCGCAAAATATTTACCGTTTCGGCGACACGGTCGAATTCTTAGTAACTATTTCGAACCCAGAGTCATATCCGATCAACAACGTCGAAGTTGAAGAAAAACTCATCGGCGCCAAATTTATCGCCCACAGTGGCTATACGGTAGATTCTACCGATGAATCAAAAGCAATTATTCCAACTATTCCAGCAGGCGGCACGGTCGTGCTCTATGCGGAATACGACATCGTTACGGACAACACTGAGACGCTCACTAACAGGGTAGAGCTGACCAGTGCTAGTGCCGACAATTATTATTTCCTCGATACTACTCAAGAATATATCGCCAGCGCCGATTTCAGTGTCCAAAGCTGGCAAGACGTCCCGGTCTTAACCGGGGTAAACACCAATAGTACAATACTTTACTACGTCCTATTCCTCATTGGGGCAATAGGTATCGGAGGGAGTATTGTAGTACATCGTCAGACAAAAACAAAATAAAACACAAACCGGTGAAAAAGTGAAACGATGAGGCGATAACGTTTCGTCGCCATCTCCCAAATAATGGCGAAGCGGCTTCATTAACCAGTCATTTTGTAGCCAAAAATAAAACCCCAAAAACATATATTTACTCGACGCGTTCCCATCCATGCATCGACGGGTGCATGGATGGTATGCAAGAGAAAAAACTCACACAAATACAAAACTTAAAACAGAAAGAAAAAATGGCTTTCAATAGAATATTGAAAATCGGAATCAGGAAGACTCTCGCAAGGCTATTTGTTTTTAGTGCTATTGTTTTTGCGACCGCTATTCCAGTGATTAATTCGGTTTTCGCCTTTACTGGATTGAACGTTCCAGTAGAGATAGTTTGGGACGACGATAACCCTAGCGCTCGACCGGCGCAGGTAATTTTGCATCTCCGCGAAACTGGAACCCAGACCGATATTGCTACGGCTATTGTAACTGATGCCAATCAGGATCCAAATAATCCTAATAAATGGACTTATGTTTTTACTGACGTCAATTACAATAGCGGTACTTCGTATGAGGTTTATCAAGAAATAGCTAGTGGATATACAAACGACGGCCCCACAGCACTCACGATGACTAATGCGCCCACGGTATCAAACTTTATAACGGCACCTTCGGAATATTTAGGAACTGGCAGTCATACAGTTGGCGGTATAGACTTTGCGTTGAGTAAATATGATGGTAAATACTATCTCTTTACGCGCACAGCAAGCGCTTATACGGGCACCGATTACGATACGTTAATTTCTAGCTTGAGCAACCAGCTAGGCCACAGTATTACAATAGACGGCTACGTATATAAAAACGTCGGCAACTCCGTGGGCGGCGACGCAAAAATTAGCTATATGCGGCTTGGGCAAGAGAGCCAAACCCTAAGAGTATTAGCTACGCAGCAAGAGTTATACTATGGCACTCTTAGCACATCTACGGCTACGAAAGCAACGATTACAAATACGTTAGCGCCTGCTCGCCATACTGTCACCTACGAATTTACCGGTGATGTTCTGCCGCCGAATGCCGGCCAGCTCCTACCAGCCGCCACAGAGTATGATGATGGCAACACGGTAACGGTTGCTCAGAATCCGACTGCCACCGGTTATCGCTTCCTCGGCTGGAAGATCAATGACCAAGATGCCAGTATTAGTTTTACGATGCCGAGCAATGATGTCACAATCACTGGTAGCTGGGAACAATTTAATGGCACTTTTGCGCCAACTATCAATAAGCAAATCGTAAATCCTCAAACTATTTACCGCTACGGTGACACTGTGGAATTCCTTGTCACGGTTAGTAATTCAGAATCTTATCCAATCCATAATATAGAAGTAGAAGAGCAACTTCTTGGCGCAAAGTTCCTCGCCAATAGCGCCTACACTGTTAATGCGACTGACGATTCAAAAGCAATTATTTCAACTATTCCAGCAGGCGGCACGGTAGTGCTTTATGCGGAATATGATATTCCAGACGACGTCACTCAAACTCGCACTAATACGGCAGAAATCACCGCCGCTAGTGCAGACAACTATTATTTCCTCGACACCACTCAAGATTATACGGCCAGCGTTCAGTTCGCGACCCAAAGCTGGCAAGACGTCCCGGTCTTAACCGGGGTAAATACCAATAGTACAACACTTTATTATGCCCTAATGGTCCTCGGGATCATCGGAATAACGGGGGGTGTTGTAATAAGTCAAAAAACAAACAAAGAAAGGGAGAAATGAAAAAAATCTCATTTGCCGCAGGCGTAGCAGCTATCGCTTTAGCTGTGTCGACAATCTTTCCAGCGGCCGGCGCATTCGCCAATACAGTATCAAACACGGACTATACGGGGAATCCAATCACGCTCCGGCGCACGGTCTCTGGTGTATCAAATCCAGTCACGAACACCTTTACGTATAGTGTGACCGAGACAAGTAAGCCAAGTGGTGCCACGGCGACCAACGCGCCAACCTCGGCTTCAATCGTATTTAGCAACGTTACTCCAACGGACAACGAAGTTAGCGCCACTACTACGCTAGACTTCTCGGCCACGGACTATTCAATGGTTGGCGATTACGTTTATACGATTTCCGAATCCACCTCTAGCAATGCGGCTAGCTACCCAATTGATACGGCTAATAATGACTATACCGCTATCGTTCAAGTACGCTACTTTACCGACGCATCTGGCGTGCCAGACAATAGTCGCTATACCGCACATGTCATCATTAATAATAAAGCTGGTACGAAGGTGAGTGCGGCAACTTGGGGCAGCTCAGCGGCTCGCACCTATATTCAGGCCAACGCTATTACTACCGGCAATATGGGCGAGCTAGACAAATGTTTTGCTTATACGATCGATATTTTGCCTGATGTTGGCGGCGTCGCGGAAGGTGATACTTTTACGATTACTTCCAACTCTACCTGTACTGGTAGTGCAACTTCGGTCTCGGCCGGTATTCCAGCCACGGTTTATCTCAAACACAATGAAACTGCCACTATCGGCATCGCCAATCGTGCAAATTATCAATTGCCAGTCGGCGCAAATTACACCTGGACCAAAGTTGATACCGAAGACGGCTACACGACCAAGATGGACGAGTTTCAGCGTACCTCTATCACAAAGATTGCCGTCGCAACCGATGCGGATACCTTCGACGAGGATAATATGACCCTTATCGAAAACAATAAACAATCTGATCCGCTAACCGGTGTCGTTACGAACTTCTGGTTCTATCTAATTCTCTTAGCTATCGGCTTAGTCGGCTTCTATGCTATGAATCGCAGCCGTAAAAACGAAAAGTAACACCTTAAAAATTCATTTCTCCCCCCCGAACGAATACCTTACATCATTCCACTTATGTATTAAAATATTCATAAGTGGAATGTGTGAGGACACTGTTAGTGGATATAATATTACGACAAATAATGTCGCCGTATCATATTCATCAACAGATACAACACTACTAGAAAACAGCGACGTCGGCGGTGGCGGCGGGGCCGACCGCTCAGGGCTATCGTTTCTTAGGGTGGAAAAAAGATGGTCAAAACATTAGCGGAATCTTCACAATGCCTTCACAAAATGTTACTATAAGTGGTAGTTGGGAGCGTTTTAACGGTTATTTTGCACCGAGCATTTCAAAGCAAATTACGAATCAGCAAAATATATACCGGTACGGGGATACGGTAGAGTTTCAGATCTACGTAACAAACACTGCCAGTTTCCCAATCACAAACGTGGAAGTCGCCGAAAATCTGGTAGGCACCAGGTTTTTGAATTCTACGAATTACACGCTCATCTCTGACGCTGTTGCGAACATCGCTAGCATTCCAGCTGGCGGCACGGTTGTACTCTATGCGGAGTATGACATTGCCGAAGATGCCACGCAAACTCTCACTAATAGCGCAGAAATTACCGCTACTAGTGCGGATGACTATTATTTCCTCGATACCGATCAAGATTATACGGCCAGCATTCAGTTCATTGTTCAAAGCTGGCAAGGCGTCCCGGTTCTAACCGGGGTAAAAACCAACAGTACAATATTCTTTTATATCCTAATGCTCATCGGGGCAATAGGGATGGGAGGGAGTATTGTAGCACATCAAGTAAATAACATAAAAGAAAGGGAGAAATGAAAAAACTTTCATTTGCCTCTGGGGTAGCGGCTATCGCTCTAGCTGCTGCAAGCATCTTCCCAGCGGCCGGCGTTTTCGCCAAACCAGCAGCGGATACAATAAACAATAATCCAGTTACGCTGAAAAGGACCGTAGGTGGTGTTTCTAACCCGGTCACAAACACCTTTACGTATACTATTACGGAAGGTAGCAAGCCAGATGGGGCTACCGTGTCGGGTGCGCCAACTTCTGCAACAATCGTATTCAATGGTACGGAAGCCGTATCGTCAAATAGCGTTCAGGATACGACTACTCTTGACTTCTCGGCCGTAGAATTCAGTAAAGCGGGTGACTATACTTGGACGGTTGCCGAGACTGGGTCAACTGATACCACGAACTATCCAATTGACACAAGCCATAATAACTACACAATTCAGGCATCGGTTCGCTATCCTGTAGATGGAAGCAATGTGCCAGACAACACGCAATATATTGTCACGATGACTATCAAGGATAAAGACGGCAATAAGCCAACCGAGGCAAGCTGGGTTAGCGGCGCTGCTCGTACTTACATCGAAGTAGCGGCCACGACTACTGGCAATCTTGGCGATAAGTCTGAATGTTTCGCTTACACCATTAATATTCCAACCGGCAACGGCGTGGTAGCTGGCGATAACTTTAAGATTAATTCCAATAGCACCTGTGCAGAGACTAGTGCTGCGAGCGTTGCCGCTGGAACTCCAGCCACTGTCTACTTAAAGCATGGTGAAAGCCTTACTGTAGGCGTAGACAATGGTACGAACCAACTTCCAGTTGGCGCAAAGTATACCATCACTAAAACTAACGCTGGCGACGACTATACTGAGAAATTTGACGGTAGTAATGCAAGTACTGTAACCAAGACGACTGTTGCCGTTCCTGCCTCTGGTGATACTGCTGCACAAGAAGCGTTTAATACGAATAACCATACAGATATTGAAAACAACTGGCAAGCCAACCCACTAACTGGTATCGTAACCAACTTCTGGTTCTACCTCATTCTATTGATTGCGGGCGCCTTCGGTTTCTTCTTCTTCATGCGCAAGCGCCAACAAGACGATGAAGAGCAACAACAAGCTTAAACTACACGACTAAAACAGACACCATGGACAAACTGAAGACCTTTCTTAGCAAAAATAGCGGTTGGATTCGACTGCTAGTCAAAGTGGCCGTATTAGCATTAATACTCTGGCTCATCTTTGGCGTACTGATTGGTCTTCAGCGGGTAGAAGGAGTATCTATGTCGAGTCGCATTGAAGACGGCGACCTAGTCCTATTCTCCCGTACGGATAAGACATACTATCCGGATGATGTCGTGCTGTTTGAGCGCGATAATGAAACACACGTATCATCGATACTAGCTTCTCCTGGCGATTTAGTCACTATAGACGATGCCGGACGCCTGTACGTCAATGGCGCACGGGTGTCCGATGCTGTCGTCTATAACCTAGCTGAGGGCGAGACTCCAACAATTACTTTTCCGTTCCGTGTTCCTACTGGGAGCTACTTCCTCTTAAATAATAATCTCGAAGCCATGGACGATTCGCGCAGCTTTGGTTCGGTCTTTGAGCGCGACATAAAAGGGAAGGCTGTAGGAATTCTACGCACGAGGTCGATCTAATATGAAGAAAAATAAAACCGCAGACAAAGTTAGGAAACATATCGAGCAGTTCATTGATTCAATTTCGATGACGGTTTTTCTATTGCTGTTCTTAATCGGTTTTTATGCCTTATTAGATATTCATGCCGTCAATATTAGCGCCAAAATGGACGACGAAATTGCTAGCTTAGCGCCAGACGCCGAAGCGGATGTTGATCTGGCTGAGCTTAAAAAAATTAACTCTGAAATTATTGCCTGGATAAAAATTGACAATACAAATATCAATTATCCAGTCGTCCAAGCCAAGAATAACACCAAATATCTCACCAGAGATTACCGTGGCAATAACGCTACGGCTGGTAGTATTTTCTTGGATTATCGTAACGATGGCTTTAAAGATGACTTTTCTATGGTTTATGGCCACCGTATGGACGGTCAACGTATGTTTGGCGGCATCTCGCTATTCGAGCAGAAAGATTATTTTGACCAGCACAAAACCGGCAAACTCTATACCGAAGATGGTGTTTATGATTTAGAAATATCCGACTTCTCGGTCATGGATATCGACCGTACAAGTATCTATAATCACGAAGATAATCGCAACAATCGCAACGCCACCGTCATTCATGAGGTGCATTCTTTTGCAAAACAATCTCGCAAAGTCGAGTACGGCGAAGACGATAAAATTATCGTACTCTCTACCTGCGATAAAGACTCAAAACACTATCGCAACGTTCTGCTTGCAAAGATGGTTCCGCGCAAATAGGAAATTACGCTCTTAGGCTCTCCGCGCTTGCGCCATGGTTTACCAACGTCTGATAGTTGTCGAGGACTATATCTCTATCTCTTTTTACGCTATCTACAATGGCGTCAATTGATACGCCGCCTTCAGTAAGCTCATTAATGTATCGAACAATCAAATCTGGCCTACTGCCGCGCATCGCTCGGAATACTTTTTTGGCATCTGCGCCAGCGTTCAGTAATTGTTCTGCTACGATGGATCTGGCCGACGGGTCAATCCTTTCAAGCACGGCATTCGGATCATCGCTAGCATCAAGCTCTGCTTGTTTATCGCGACGAAAGAGCTCTCTTTCTATCCTGCCCATCTGCTCGCTAATAGGCATCGGGATATTCATTCTCGTATACTGCTCGCGCAAATCGGCTAATTGGCCGCGCAGTTCCTCGGTCGGCACTTCGGCATATTCATTGTTAGCACGCGCCTCTTCTATCTGGCGTTCTAGTATGAGATTTTCAAGGATTTCGATTTTTGTGGCCGCATCCGGATTTTCTGCAGGATCGACACGAAACCCATATTCCGCACGCATTGAGTCTAATTTTTCTTGGACGACCTCAGTTGGCACCTCGCCAATATCTGAATAATCCAACTCTTCTTCGTTGGTTTCGCGCTCATTTTCTTCGACGGTTGGTTCTTTTTCTAGGCTAGCCCACGGGTTTTCTCCCGTATCCTCGGAACTGCTAGATTCAAATTTTTTTCCAAAAAATCTTCCTCGTCCGAATGCCATTTTATCCTTTCGTCCTGTTATTCTGCTTATATTATATCTTAAAAAATCAAATCAAATAAGCCAAACGAAACCATGAGCATGATTAACCCTGCTAGCAAAAGCCCGCAGCTAATTGCAATCATGGATTTCTTATAGTCTAGGTTTAAAAAAGTTGCTGCCAAAGTCCCAGTCCATGCGCCCGTGCCAGGGATTGGGATCCCCACAAATAGTAGCAGGGCAAAATAGATATTATTTTTCGTCTTCGCTTCCAATTTTTCGCTTCCGCGGTTGCCTTTTTTGATGCACCACTTGCAGAATTTACGGATGCGTTTATGCTTGGACTTCGCGCCTTTTTCTAGCACTTCGCGTCCAAATTTGAAGATAAACGGCATCGGGATCATATTGCCAATCATTGCTACAATCAGTGACAAAAACTCAGGCAGACCAATACTAGCCGCAATTGGTAGGGCGCCTCTAAGTTCAATCACTGGCAACATTGAAACTGCCAATACAATCAATAGCTTCAAAAACATATGCTTTTATAATCATAACAAAAATCCCCCAATTACACGATTGGGGGATTGATGATTCGCGACATCGAAGTTGGTAATGTCCGAAGAATACATTGGTGTATTATCTTGCGTAATGGTGTAGATATATTCTGCCCATTTGTGCAAGTCTTTTGTAGACAAATGTCCGAAAATTTAGGATATATAATGTAGGTATGGGCATTACAATAACTGTTCGCAAAGATCTAGAACTTGGCATTTGGCAGGGCATGGGTGGTGCCATTACGGAGGCTTCTGCATATAACTTTTCAAAGCTCAGCGCCAAACGGCAGCAGGCTCTCATTGAAGCATATTACAGTCAAGACGGACTAGATTATCGTTGGGGGCGCATTAGTATTGGTAGCAACGATTTTTGTCTCGAACCATACGAATACACGAAGCGCGCGGACTTAAGCGATTTCTCAATCGAGCACGACCGCAAATGGCTATTGCCGACGTTGCAGCAAATCCTCAAATATAAGAATCTTATACTAATCGCTAGTCCTTGGTCGCCGCCACGTTGCCTAAAGCTAGCACATATGCGTCGTCTGGGCGGACTGCTTAAGCCTTGGTATCACGAACGCTACGTTGAATATATCCGCAAATGGCTCGATGCCTATGCTGTAGAGGGGGTTAAAATAGATTACCTCACTCCGCAAAACGAGCCGCATGCTATTCAGCCTTGGGAATCTAGCTACTATTCTTTCCGCGCTCAGCGCAAACTTGCTTATAAATATCTCGCCGTGGCGCTCAAAGATCAAAAGACTCAAATCTTGCTCTGGGACCATAACAAGAAAAACCTCGCCAAGGTTGCTGACCGACTTTTTAATGGCTCATTCGTAACTGATTACGGCGCCCAAAAACCAGTTGCCGGCCTATGTTATCACTGGTATAACGGCATTTATCCAGACCAAATGTGGCAAGTTCGCCAAAAATATCCAGACATCCTTATGCTGAGCTCCGAAATGTGCTGTGGTGCCAAGCATCCTTACGATGAGGGAGATTGGCAATATGCTGCCAAGTTGTATTATCGTGAAATTTTTGCAGATATAAATTCCGGCTCTAGCGCCTGGATAGATTGGAATATGCTTCTCGACTGGCAAGGTGGGCCAAGTCACTGTAAGAATTATGTCAAAAGTCCAATCATTCTGAACGAGGCGGGGAATGACTTCATTCTGACGCCAATTTATCAAGCGCTCAAAAAACTCGCCAAAGCATATCCGGCCGGTAGTCAAATTATTCGTTGTGATTACGATTCCGAAG